>Ga0214542_1013155_pt1 | contig 10147 bp, 5 predicted proteins | sample CNSS1metaG_FD_160096 | JGI IMG/M metagenome (GOLD analysis project Ga0214542, IMG submission 160096) | Root nodule microbial communities from cowpea collected in UCLA plant growth center, Los Angeles, California, USA - CNSS1 | ecosystem: Host-associated > Plants > Roots > Nodule | place: USA...
ACATATAGAGTAATTATATATATATATATATATATATATATATATATATATATATATATATATATATATATATATATATATATATATATATATATATTGTGTGTATGCATGCCAAGACAGTTTGATTGATTAAGAAATTTTGGTCCGAGTCAGTGCATAAGTCCTTGAGATCTCTAGGTGAGATTCCCAAGGCTACGCTTCAGTGGTCGGGATGTAATTCCATGGCCACTGTTAGTGGGTGTCCATGGTGGTGCCCCATCTGTATAACTAGGTAAGGATTCAAGGTAAGGTTGCATCCTGACGCTTTAAGGGGTCAGTTAGTCTCACCTAGAGCGGACTGACTCCTGTGGTGAGAGTAGCATGAGGCCTGAAATTCATTAAGGGCTAACCTTGTGGTGAGGGAAAATTGATTCATCTTAACACTTGTAACACATAGCTCGGGGGTGAGCATCTCGGGGGTGAGCAGAGGTATCCACCACAAGCGCGGGCATCCGCTGAATCCGACCAAGTTATACGTATCCGGATGAGTCGAGTCGAGTCGTAGTGTATTGATTGAAGAGTCTTAACATGCTTGGATGTTGTACTGATATTGGATAGTGAAAGTATATTTAACTGTATGATGAAAATGTTGATTGGCTCTAGTTTACCCTTTTCTTGTTGGTTGTTTTGTATGTCGTGTTTCTATCTTTGCGATGATCATCAATTTATTGATGGGAGCAGATGCGAGGGATAATCGTGGTCATCAGAGAGGAGGGGACTCTACAGCTTAGTTTTCTTGGAATATCTTGAGCGCTACAGCCTATGTATTTGTTAGTATTTCATATGCTTGTGTTTCCAGCAGATTGTTTATGATGCTCTTTTATCTTTCGTGGCACCGTGGTGTGCCTTATTTGTCAGGCTTTACGTTTAAAACTCCAGAACTGCGCGGTTATATTATAATCATGTGACGTTTTCTTTTAATTATGCTCATTAATTAATTGGGCGTTACAATGCATATTTAAAAAAATGTGTACACACATACTGCTTGTATTGAAGCTAGTTAGTTTAATATTTGTTTTTCGTGATTTTGATCAAGTGATGTATTATAACTTTTATCAGTGTATAAAAAAAAAAAGAGATTCATTAGAATTTAAAAAATTGAATCAAACATACATTTAAAATATTTTTTAATTTGAATTTTGTTTCCTTTAATATATATATATATATATATATATATATATATATATATATATATATATTTTATATATTTTTTATTTTTTTTTTTTTTTTTTTTATATATATATATATATATATATATATATATATATATATATATATATTTTAAATATTTTAAATTTTATCAATTATGTTTCATTAAAGTTTACAAATTTAATAAATTTGGTTCTCGTAAAATTTTATTTTGTATTCTAATTTGAAATGTATACAATTATAATTTCTTTTAAAATATTTGATATTGAAGAAACAACCCTCAATTTAATATTCAATATTTAATAATATTATGTTTCCTTTACAGTAATTTTTTATTATTTTAAAATATTAATGAATTTTGGGTACACGTACATGTATAAGTATATATTCGTTTCCCGGTGGGGATAGAGATGAAACAAAAATTTGACACTTGTTGGGTTTGGTATGAGGATGAGGATGAGGATGACTTTTTTCTCTAAGAATAAATATGGGATAACGAAACTCGTTCCTACCCTCTTGTCATGCCTAGTCAAGAGCTTCATAGCTATTGGAGGGAAACTTAATCCTCTTATAATATATAAATATTTTTTTATTTTTAATATATTTGATCTTCTAAAATTTTGATACCCAAAATAAATTTTAAACCCGTGTCACTATGTACCTATTCCTATTAAAATGTTCCTAAACATCAAAGTACCAATAATGTTTAGCGGAAATAATAATTTTCTCCTCCTTACAAGAATATGAAAGGAAATTTACTTAGTATAACATATAGTAGGACATAATTAAAAGGCATTTATTTTTATTTTACATGTAATATGTAAAGACTAGAAAATTGTATTTTAGAAGTGATATTGATTTAAAAATAGTAAGACTTGATTATTTTAATATTGAAAGGTTTTAATATAAATAGAATTATTATAAACGAGTTTCATTATTTTAAAACACAATATTTATCTAGAAGCCACTTTTCTAAGAGTTCTTTGACTTCTCTCTAAGGGTTCTTCCCCACTGCTCATTTGATTGAAGAATTGAGACCGTAGGATTAATACTCACAGCCAGCTCTTCAATTTGGACCAATCCGTTTCTTTTTTTCGTGTAAGTTAAGTTTCAACCTTTTTTCTTAGTTTTCTTCTCACGTGAGGCTTTTTTCGCTTGCATGTGCCTTTTTAATCTTCTATATGAGTATTTGCTGATCAGTGATTATAACGATATGTCTTGAACATTCTTGTGTTGTTCCTAGGTGTAGACAGAGCATCCATATTGTGGACGTAAAGGTGTTTTTGGTGTCTTAAAGCTTATTGATGGATGCATATTGATGTTTGATTAATTGGAGGATAAATTGATTATTTTGATGGTTTAATGTGTATTGCTGAGGTGATCTTGTATGTTTTAGTTTGAAAATCGCATGTTAGAATAGTTGTGCTTGTTTGGATTGATCTTGTGATGTTTGAGAGAATTAAAATTTGAATAATTGAGCAATTTGGTATAAGCCCTAAGGTTTTAAAACTATTTTGAACTAAAGTACTAAGAGAGGGGTACCAAATTGATTAATTGAATAGGTCCAACTTCTATCATATCCCATAGTGCATTTTCTGGTTTTTGATACAACACTAAGCGATAACATGCACATATTTCTAAACCAAATTAAGTATTATGTTTCCAATGAGTTTTTCTGAGTAGATCAATCAGTTCAGATCATGTAAGGTGCATGCACATTGGAATCACACAACATATAAGCTTTATGATTAATGCTTTTAGAAAAGCAGTAGATAATTGATACAATAGTTGTTAAGAGCAGGTTGTACATGATCACGTGATCATTACTCTGACCCAGTCAACTTTTAAATCCATTTTATTCAAATATTTGTTGTTTAAGTGAAATCAACACATAGATTCAAATCAACAGTCTAAAAGTTCAAAAAACAATAATTCTCTGCACAAAGAATCTGGTTAAGTGAAATCAGCACATATATTTGAAAAATCAATAGACTAAAATTCGTAAAATTGGACTTCATGTAACCAGATGTTGTTTAAGTGAAATCAACGCATAAAATTGTAAAATCAACATACTAAGAATTTGTAAGATTGAACTTCATATATCCAGATGATGTTTAAGAGAAATAAATGCATAGAATTGTAAAATCAACAGACTGGCTCTTAGATTTCATATTTTATGCACACATTAGCTTATTTAAATGAAGTCGATGCATGGATTAATAAGATTAACATGCTAAAAACACATCAAATTACATTTTTCATATCCAATATGCCTAGTTCAGTTCTTAGCTTCTTAAATCTATCACGAGCTAAATGGTTTTGTGAACAAATCAGTTAGTTGATTCTCTATTTTAACAAACTTAATTTAACAATCACCTTTTCGTATATGATTACTAATGAAGTGATGTCTTATCTCAATATGCTTGGTTTTAGAGTGTTGTACTAGATTCTTAGTTAGATTAATTACACTAGTGTTATCACAATATAAGGGTACCATTACTAACTTCACTCAATAATCCAAGAGTTGATGTTTTACCCAAATGATTTGAGCACAATCATGACCAGCTACTATATAACCTACCTCAACTATGGAGAGTGCCACACAAGCTTGCTTCTTGCTATTCCATGATTTCAAGCTTGAGCCAAGTAGGTGACATGTTCCACTTGTGCTTTTCCTATCCAATTTGCACCTTGCATAGTTAGAATCTGAAAATCCACTAATAGTTATCTTATAATCACTTGGATACCATAATCCAACTTTGATTGTTCCTTTTAGATACTTGAGAATCCTCTTTACAACTTTGAAATGTGACTCCTTTGGATTAGATTGAAATCTTGCACATAAGCATACACTAAATTGAATGTCTAGCCTACTTGTTGTTAGATAGAGAAAAGACTTAATCAACCCTCTATATTTTGTTTAGTCAACTTGCTGCCAAGCCTCATCTAAATCCATGATACAATTTGTAGCAATTGAAAACTTCTTTGTAACTCTCCATTTCAAATTTATTCAACATATAAAAACATTATTTTTGACTAGCTTAAAAATGTTCCTTGCTTGAGTATTTTGACTTGCAGTCCTAGAAAGTAGGTTAGCTCACCCATCATAGAGATTTCAAATCCATACCGCATAGTTGCGACAAACTCTTCACACATAGTTATTATTTGAGCCAAAGATAATATCATCAACATATACTTGAACAAGTATTACATCACTTTCATGTTTTCTAATGAAGAATGTTTTATCAACAACACCTCTAGCATATCCTATTAATAAAAGAAATTTGCTTAACCTTTTATACCACTATCGTGGTCCTTATTTCAAACCATACAAGGCCTTTTTCAATTTAAAAACATGATTAGGATAAAGATGATGTTCAAAGCTAGGAGATTATGATACATACACTTCCTCATTTAAGAAACCATTCAAGAATGCACTTTTCACATCCATTTGAGATAGTTTGAAATTACATATGCAAGCATGTGCTAATAATAATCTCACAACCTCTAACCTAGCTACAAGTGTATATGTTTCATCGAAATCAATGCCTTCCTCTTGAATATACCATTTAACCACTAGCCTAGCTTTGTTTCTAATATGTTGCACTCTTCATACAATTTATTTCTAAACACCCATTTAGTACAAATTACATTCGTTTCATCACTTTTAGGAACAAAAGATCACACATAATTTATAGTGAATTCATTAAGTTCATCTTCCATAGCAATAACCCCATTATTGATGAGTGGAAGCTCATGGGTATATGCTCCAAAGGTGGACACCCTCACGAAGCTTCCAGATCTCGCGAATCTACGCAACAGAAGACTTAATCCTTATGGTAGCGAAAGACGAACAACCTCTAAATGAGATATCGATTCTCTCTCTAAGGAGTTTTAGTGGGGAACTCTCGTGCTCTCAGTGAGTAGTAAACCCTAGGAGGCGAAATCCTCTCTAGAAGGTGAGCTTTGAAAATGGAGAAACACTTATTTATTTCATCAAAGCTACAAATACATTCACTAGCTTGCCCTTTTATAAGAAGAAAGGAAACTCTAAGTCCTAACGAAGGAGGCAAGGAACTAATTGACAAAGTTGTCGTGTACAAGTCAATTGGAAACGGGAACCATTCTTGTAAGACCAGTGAAATTTAAATAAGTAAATAAATAATTATTTAATAAATACAGGTAGTGGAGCTTTTGTGGCATTTAATGTTAAGGTTTATGATGTGGAAAAGTACTAGCTTAAATGGTTGAGAGTACTTAGTTAGATTGAGAGGACTTGGGTTCGGATCCTATGCATGCCATTTAGATGTTATTTTAATCATGTAATTTTGATAATATGTTGAGCGTGTAGAGGGATAATATAATCTTATATTTATAGAAATTATCAAGAAACATGAATTGGATTGATGGTTGTTCATGTGCTTGGTAATTGGCAAGGGTATGGGTTTAAACCTTGGTAAATCAAAATTAAACTTTCTTTTTGCCAAAATTTCTTTTGGCATGAATGTGAAAGGGCGGAGGAAACCCTAGCCACCTTAGAGAGGCAGCCAAGAGGGCTGAAAAACACACTATAATGTATCTTGAATAGCAATTAACACAACCTTAATGCTATTTTTCGGTTTTGGATTAATGATGGTTAATTAAGTGAAATTAGAGTGGAAGAGAGAAGAGAAATAGAGGAAAAAGTAAATGGTAGCCTAGGGAAAACATATGGAATTGTTTTGAGAGCATAAGAGTTGCGTTTAGAGAGGATTGAAGGCTGTTGTAGAAGCTGTTAAAGGAAACCATTGTTGATCAAGAAGAACATTGGAATTTCCAAGTGAGCAAGAACTATCCAGGTTAGGGGAGCTGATTAACGTCGTTCTAATTGCTTAATGATTAAATCTATGTTGTATTGTATGTTATTGCATGATCAATGTATGTTTTTGTTGAATTTCACATTTCTGGGAATTTTTTCAGAAATTGCCCAGTGGGTGATGAACTACCGTCAGGCGACACATGTTGTTCTTCCTGTTTTCCTGGTTCCTTTAAGGAACCGCCTGGCGATGAGCACCGTGCCGCCAGGCGACACAAGCAGAGCAACCTAGTTTCTGGGTTTTTGATGAACTGCCTAGTGGTGATGAACACCCGCCAGGCGACGCGAATGAATTTGGCTCGATTTTAATGTTTTGGGGTTTTTGGGTTGGTTCTATTTAGGGGAAAAGATAATGCCAACTGTTTGGAAATGATTGAAAGTCCGAATTCGCTGAAGTATATAAAATTGAAGGTTTGATTGGGTAAAAATTGCATGAATATAAATTTTTAGGTTGATGAATTGGGGATTTCATAGTCGCACTAGATTAAGTGGTAAGGTCATTGGAATTTTGTATATGGAGGAGTCTTATGAAGGAATAGTGAAAATAAACATGTGAATGCAGCCTATTGGATCATTAATCAAGTGGAATCAGAATTGTAGGGGTTGGATAAAGTTCGCAGGTGTTGAGGAAATTTCTGGGTTCTTGGAACAACAAGAACCGCTTAGCAGCAACCAATTGGCCACCAGGCGCCATACCAGATATGCATGGTGTTCTGATTCACGAAAAACGCAATTTTTCGTATTTTCGCGAAACAAGAACCGCCCGACGTTGGTTTTGTACTGCCAGGCACCAAGTTCCTGATTTCTGGGCGCTAGGCGCCATCATTTTTCTAGTTTGCGCAGTTTTCGTAAAACTGCATTTCCCAATTCGTTAATTGTCCGATTTAGGTGAAATTTTAGCAGGTGGTCCATAACATGTGGTTCTTCACTTTAAACGGTGGAAATTTGATTTGGAGGTCAGTAGCTAGAGATATATGTTACTTAATATTGCTAATCTTGGAGTTTTTAAAATACATGAATAAGCTCTTGATAATTTTAAGTAACTTCTAATGAAGCATGATTGGGTTATATGGTAAGTCTCTAAAGCTTTATTATGATCAATACTTGAAACGCCAAGCCAAAAGAATCGTTAATACCAATCAAGGTGTTTTATTCCTTACTCTAGGCAGTAACCGTTCTCGTAATAAGAGCTTGCTCCCCTTTTTACACTTTTTCATGACCTATTTACATACTAAAACCAACACACCATCTCATAACCTGATCTTATTAAACCTTTGTATTTATTGTGGCTGTCAAACCAGCCTCATCAAAACCATACAACCTGATGAAATCAGATTTATGCCTCCCACCAGTGTCTTAAAATTCTTATATTCTAACATTCGCATATAACTAACCCAACATAGTTAACTACCACTTAAGTAGAAGGCAAGTCATGACCTCTTGATCCCGCGACCCCAAATTTCATCATACTGAATCAACTATTTCCAGGACAACTACCCAGACCCTCAACATTCATCTCGTCAACGCAGTATTACAACCTTTGCGTCGGCGCCTGGCAGCAAGCCCCACACTGCCAGGCGGTGGATACCATCTGCCAACTCCAGATTCTTTTCCAGAACCCGTATCCCTACCACTTAACCATTCTTTGCTATTTCATGTATTCTTCGTCCAAATTCCATCCCAATCATAGTAATTCAAATCTTAGTAACTTCATTTAATTATTCTAGTTGCAATTTTACATGATTCAGCGTCTAATTAAACAACGATATGCCCCAACATTCGACCACGAAAGGTTTTCATAGTACTTTATCAAATTAAACATTAAACCATGGAAAACCCTTCAATGTAACAATCCAAATCATCAATCCTCAAGTGGGACTACACTTTTACCCGATCAAAATCACTCCAGATCACACAAAACATCAGAACCGAGCCAATTCGACTCGCGTCGCCTGGCGGGTGTGCATGACCGCCAGGCAGTTTATCATAGAACCCAGAAACTAGGGTACAGGTTTGTGGCGCCTGGCGGTACAGGGATTGACCGCCAGACGGTTCCTCATGGAACCCAGAAAATGCACTAAAATGACATGTGCCGCTTGGCGGCTATGAGCAGCCCGCCAGGCGATTTCTGAAGATTTTCCAAAACCCCAAAAACTCATACAATGTACCAAAATACACATCCAATGGTTCATGCTTTCACACAGAATAAATTAATACATGCAAAGAAGCGGGTTCAGCTCCCCTAACCTGGTTTCCTTTGCTAAACTTGAAATTTTCAAGCTCTTCCTTTGATCACCAATGGCCACCCTTGATTCTCCTCAACCCAGCCTCAATAATTCACTCACTACTCTCCCCTCACTCTTGATTTTCGTCTTTGTTTTCTAGGTATATTTCCAGCCTTGCAAAACCTTTCCTAAACCCTCACTTTTGCCTTTTAAACTGGTGCCTTAAGCTAGGCCAATGATCAAAACGAAAAATGCACTTAATTATTTGTTAATGGCCATTCATTTCTCATTATGAATTGTGGTTACAGCCACTCTTGGCTGCTAATTCAAGTTAGGGTTTCCTTTACCCCTTCCAATTCCATCCAAAGTTAACATTAGCAAAAGAAAAATAAAGTTTAATTTGGGTTTTCCAAGACTTGAACCCATAACTATGCAATTGCCAAATCAATGTCAAACCATCATACCAATTCATGTTTCATGCTAACAATTATAATCCAACTATCATATTATTTCACAGCATGATTAACATATATTAAAATAATAACAATTAATAACACAAAATTGGCATTACATAGGACTTGAACCTAAGTCCTTTCACACAATCAAAGTACTCTCAACCACTTAAGCTAGTACTTTTCCACATCATACCAATCATAATTTAATGTCATAAATGATTTTCCTACCCGCATTTATTAATTAATTATTTATTTAATTAATTAAATTCCATGGATCTTACACATTTTAAGCCATGTTGAGGTCTTAAAGTTGGTTGAGAACCATTCTCTCAAATTGGGAGTATGTATGTCCAGTATTCTCAGGTGGATTGTACAGCTCAATTGCCATTGGATGAGGTTCATCTTCCTCTTGGTTTCCTCCACTTGTTCCCGCTTCATGATCATTTGCTCCACCTTCAATGTTTGCACCTTGATCTCCTTTAACTATCCAAGTGTTGCCTACCTTGGTGAATCCCATCTTGTGCATATTAAGTGTAGAAACATGATTTAGAAGTCCAGTTGACTCGTCAAGCTCTCCTTCCACATCTACACCAAAATGCTCAATGAACTTGGAGATGAGCACCACATATGGAAGCTTGAAATCCGTGAGCCCTTTTGCCTTCATCACGTGGTCACGGATGGTGTATGTCCAGTCCACCATCACACCATTTTGGATACAATACATCACCACAAGACCACCTTCATTCAAGGTAGCATGGTTGCTCCCCCCAAGCATGATGATTTTGGTCACCACCAGGGCTAGCAACCTTTCCTCCGCACGAAGCCTTCCCACATGGAAATTTCTAGCTTGCTCACCTTGATTTCTCACACATTGGTTGAAGTATTGCACCCTATTGAATTCGTCCACCGCACTAGTTTCACCTTTTCGGACTTGCACACCTCTTTGCCTTAGGCCAGCCACATCCTTCCATGCTTGCCTAGTGATTTCCATCTCCACACCTTTGACACTTGATTTGAGAACACCATTGCTGAACTTGAGGTTGGCATAAAACACCTTCACCAAATCCGGATACACCTTACCCGAAAGCTCAAGGAAAGTCTTCAATTTTTAAGCTTTGAGATTGTCAACATCCAATTTTGTTTGGGTTATAAAGTATTTTACCTTTTCTCTCATAATCTTATTTTACTTTTATTTTGGTTTTTTCATTTCATCTTATTTTACTTTTATTTTTATTTTTTATTTTTTTTAATTCTATTATTATTTTATTTTATATTTTTATTTTGTTTTTTTTTATTTTTTATTTTTTCGTTTTAATCTTATTTTATTTATTTTTATTTTATTTACAATTTTCTTTATTTTTCTTTTTTACTTTTTATTATTTAAGAAAAAATGAAATGAAAAAAAAAAATAAAACAAAGATTTA
>Ga0214542_1013158_pt1 | contig 10146 bp, 4 predicted proteins | sample CNSS1metaG_FD_160096 | JGI IMG/M metagenome (GOLD analysis project Ga0214542, IMG submission 160096) | Root nodule microbial communities from cowpea collected in UCLA plant growth center, Los Angeles, California, USA - CNSS1 | ecosystem: Host-associated > Plants > Roots > Nodule | place: USA...
AAAAAAAAAGAAAAATAAAATAAAAAGAAAAAAAAAACAAAATAAAAGCAAAATAAGATTATGAGAAAAAAATACATTATAACCCAGACAAAATTGGGTGTGGACAAATAATAGTAGTAAAATAAAATAATAATAATAATAATAATATACATAATAATAAAAATAAATAATAATAATAATAATAATAACAATAATAATAATAAATGTGTTGTGTTTAGAAGAAGAACTCTAAACACGCACTCCAGAAGTCGAATGTAACTAAAGCCAATTAATTAAATACCAACCTAAATTCATAAAATCACTTTTGCAATCCCCATTTATAAACCACTTTCTATAGTTATTCCATTCCCCTCTTATATAATATATTAAAAATTACTAATTATACCATATCATAATTTCTATAAGAAAACACTACCAAAGAAAATTACTAATTATTCTAAAACCTTAACTGTAGCATACCAAAAGTTTAGTCACTACCAAAGCTTAATACCCAAAAGTTACAAGTCATATATAATATCAAATACAACAACAGCAAAAAAATAAAGAAAGTTAGCCCCACTTCTAACCTTCTTTAAATATATATTTATATAAAAAAAACTATTTAGTGTAATCGATGCTCTACACCAAAAGTAGATAATTTGTTTCCTTTTTTTCCTTTAATATTATATAAATTACTATATGATGAATGTCGTAAAATATCCTCCTAAAATATTATAGCATACCATAACACCACATTTATCTACTTTTTCATATAACTAAAAAAAATGAAAGCTTTAGAGTGCAACCCCAAGTCATGCCACTATAAAAGAAAAACATAAACCCTAACATTTCCTTTGCATCATTCACCCACAAATCAAGAAAACGTCAATGCATTCTTGCTATATTAGATTTCGTATCACTAAAATTCATCAATCACATACTTAACATTCAAACAAAATTTTGATGATACTATATCACCATTACAATCTAAATTTCTAAAATATAAAACAAATGCATCACATTTTTTTTATTATAAACAATAATTCAATCAAACAAAACTTAAAATCTTCTTTCAAAGGAAGAGATTAAACTAGTCAGCTCCTTTGAATTACGCGTCTTCCCTTGAGCACTAATGTCCTCCCTTTGATTCTTTCCCAAATCAGCTCTCACTTGAATTTGCCTTTTAAAGCTTGCCTTAATGTTGGTAAATGCAAAAAATAAAATGAAATTGGCTTTATGGTGAGGTTAATTGCTATTGAAAGCACCCATTATTTGGTTGTTTTTCAGCCCCTCTTGGGGCCTTCTCGGGTTTTCTCCACCCTTTCATATTCAAGCCACAACTAATTTTTTAACAAAAAAAGAGTTAAATATGAGTTCACCAAGGTTCAAACCTATACCATGCTCATTATCAAATCAATGCCTAACCACTCAAGCAATTTACATTTTGTAATAATTCACCTAATTCTATAATCATGTTATCACTCAACATGATCATGCATATTATTATTAAAAATTAATAATAAATCAAATAACACATAATTGGCATAGATAGGACTTGAGAACCCAAGTCCTCTCACACAATCAAAGTATTCTCAACCATTTGAGCTAGTACTTTTCCACATCACATTAATTAATATTTAATGTCATAAAGACTCCCACTGCCCGCATTTATTAATTATTTAATTATTTAAATTTTTCGAGTCTTACAAACTTGGCCAGGTGATGCTTCAGAAACTCCTCCAAGCTCCATTCCGGGAGTAGAGATCGAGGTTTAGGGTCGTAGACAGGGGCAAAAATCCTATTCTCCCCCAACTATCAGAGGGCCTCAATATGTTGCCTCTGAGCAACCTTAGAAGCCACCCTTGTAGCCTCCCTTTGCTGCATAACCAACTATTGCTGCTCCAAAGATGACTCTTGGCGCTGCATGGAAGCTTTATGCTACTGCATCATAGCGTTGCCTTGCTAGGTTAGGGCTACCACCATGGCCTTAACCGCCTTTGTGATATTTGGCGCATCGCCCCGAGGGGGTTGAGGAGTTACACGAGGGGGTGCCATATCACTGGACACACAACAGAAACCATCAATCAAACTTGGTTAGATGAGAAACTTAGCTAACAACACTAGGAAGACAAAATGAAAGCTAAGCAAGCACACAAGCCCACAGATTATAAGGAACGAAAGCACTGATACCATAAAATGTAACACCCCATTTAATAAATAAATCTAATTAAATAAAACATTACATGCACGAGGCTTATAAACATCCCATGTAACATCGCATACTTAAACTTTTTTAATGCGATAAACCAACCAATCATTAGAGAAATACACATATTCAACCAACTTTGTCAATCTTGCTCAGGCTAAGGAGCTCTTGCTCAGGCGAGAGGAACCCCTCGCTCAAGCTACCAGCTCTCGCTAGGCGAGATTGCAAACAGAGAGCACGTTAAGGTCTCGCTCTAGCTAGCCCATCTCGCTTAAGCGATATTACTCTTGCTCAGGCGAGAGGCCTTCGCTTAGGTGAGCCCTCGAAATAGAGAGGGGGTGAGTTGTTGTTGTTCTCACTCAGGCGAGAGCTCCTCACATAAGCGAGAGCTTTTCGTTTTGAGCAACCACCCAACTCACCTGGCTGAGTTCAGTAGAACCCACCTGCTCCCACGCATGCCAAACCAGATTCAAACAACACCATGAGCACAAACAATGTATTATCACATGACCAACAATATATATCAAGCACCCATAATGTAAAACAAACCCAACAGGCAAAATAACTTAAAAATAGTGAAACCCTAGCTTCCCTTACCTTAACAAAAGCTACTGTGAGGGGGTTTAGACACTAGCAAAACATGCCAACTGAAAAGAAAGGGACACTAGCACGAGGGTGAGGTTCTGGAAAGAACCCAATTTTGAACCAGAGCAAAAGGACTGAAAAAGAAAGGCAAAAGTTGGAGCTCAACTTACATGGAGGGAAATGCTCACCAAGCTTGGAGGAAGAATGTGGATCAAACCCTAGCAGAACTCTGTTGGAGAAAACAGAGAATGAGAAAAGGAGTTGTTTTGTAAAGTGAATGCAGAATGGAAACCAAGAGGCTGGAAGGGGGTTTGGGCACCCTATGGACTGGCCTTAGGCCCAATAGATAAGGCTAGGCCCTTAAACATTTAGGACATAAAAAAAAAAGTGGGTCTTACAGGGACAAAAAGATATTTTAACCTTTATTTAATTGATGTGATGAAAGGGATTTTCCATGAATTAATATATTTAAAATATAAATTAAAGATAAAAATATTATAAAATTTTGAAAGGAAGAAAATGATATTTAAAAACAATAAATTAATTCATAAAACACTAAAATTAAAGTTTATTTACTCATTTTATATTTTTAATTTAAATATTTGTTTTTATTAAAATAAAAAAAATTATTTATACTAAAAATAAAAAAAGCGTATAATTTATTATTTTTCAAATATTAATAAACTATTTACATCATAATCCATTACGTTTGAATATATTTACGTAATCGCAATATAATTAATATGCGTTAATTTTCCGTGCAAATCTCTTAACAATTATGTGAAAAGTTTAACATGTATAATTGACTTATCTTTTTTGTACTTTTAAATGTTTAACTGTCTTGTTTCCCAAATTTTCATGGCATTTCATCGTGTCTCATTTGTTAGTACATTTCCGCACCCGAAATTACAGTGCAAGTAAAGTTTTCGTAATAAATTTTTTATAAGTTAAATATATTTTTAATTCTTAAATTTAGACACAAAATTTGAATCGATTCATTTCAAACTTTAATATTTTGTGGTATTTAAATTTTAAAAATTAATAAATATAATTTTTTTAGTTTATTTTAGACTGACATTCGAGTTGTTTAAATTATTTGATTTATTTCAACTCAAATGTCAACTTGTAACATCGTTTAATACGTCAACAAAATTTAACGTCATTGAGTTAAAATAGTTATATCTAGTTTAAAGTTTAAGAATCAAAATAATTCATAATTTAAAATACAGGAACAATTTTTAATTTTACGTCTAAATTTAAAGATTTAACTTTTTTTTATTTATTCTATTTTTAGTTTGAGATGATATCATAATACATAAACCTATGAGTATAATTTACCTACTTTATTAGAAATTTAAGAATAAGTTAACAACTTTACGTCAGAGTATAAATAAATTGATCAAATGATAAAAAATAATATTTAATTTTAAATTTTAAAATTTTTAAATAAAAAGTGATGTTATGATATTTTATATGAGTAAGTCATACTTTATTAGTATTAAATTTTATTAATGTATCTCCCTAAACAATACCTTATTAAAATTGATAAATATCTACAATATATAAAAATACCTTATTAATAGTATTAGAACGTGAAAAGTTAAATAATATATAAAAATACCTTATTAAAATTGATAAATATCTACAATTATTAAAATTAAAAATGGTCAGTTGTATCAGAAGAATCATACAAGAAAATTATTAAATAACAACCAAATTTAGAGATAAATATAACTAAATTTTTTGTTCACTAAGTTATATACCATTTTATAAATTAGAAATATTTGGCACATAAAATAGTCTCTATTACTAATAAAAAAATTATAAACATTAACTATCAAGGTTTTAATTACTTACTATTATTGATTCTAAATTAGTCTCACATAATTCACTCTAAAAACCAAAATTTGGTTTCGTAGACCACAATATATCTTTGTGATTTTTATTTTTTTTTTAGTTTTTCAGAATAAACTATAGTTGTGATTTCAAACTTTGTTTTTTTAAATTATTTTATTTTGTTCGTCATTCGGTCTCGATTCTAGTTGCGTCAAATGGCAAATCCTTAATCCATTAAGGAAACTATAGAGTCAAGTCTATTTGATTGATTATGCAAAATTGATGTGATTCTTTTAAATGTTTTTCTTTCCCCTTTTATTTTTCTATACGTTTATATTCTTGTTGATCTTGTTATTTGGAATAATTGTATAGCTTGATATTGAAACCTATGGTAGAGTAAATTGTTACATTTGCTTGAGCCTTTTCTGAATGTTTTGCAAGTGGGGATTGGGTATGTACAATTCTCCCTTTACACACACCTTGTGCATATCATGAGTAGGGCCTATACTCGAGTCCAAGTGAATCCTAGAATTAGAAGGGTTGTGTAGCGGTGCCACTTAGGAAATACTTCCTATTTGGCAATCATGAGAACCTCAACTAAAGTTTCACACTTAGTTGCCTCTCAACTGTTGTTTAAATGTTCTGAAAAGGTCATAGCTCTAGTGACCTTGATTCTAAGGTTTAGGAAACCATCCCTTGTGAGTGTGCATGTACTTCACTTTAGACCTTTAAACATCCAACGTTGGTTCGGGCACAAAGGGAAATTATTGTGTCCTTTATCACTCAACTTTTCTTGTACATATGTAAAAATGCATCACACTTTTACCACCATATCATGTGAATAAATGACTATTGATCGCAAGCATGCATTACATCTCTTCGTGTTAGTTAATTACACATCATGCATGGTGATTTTTTAACAAGTGAAACACATTTTACAAGCATATCACGTGAATAAGCACATCATGAGGTATGTTCATGCATCACATCAATTGGTTGTTGTTCTCTATCGTAAGCTTTTGAAAAAAAAAAGTAAAAAGAAAAAATTGAGTAAAATTGTGTTAGGAGATTTACTTTCAAATACTAGGGTAGTTTCTTTTCGGTTGACATATTTTCAAAACTCCAAAATTAGCATGAGCAATTAGTCAAATAAGGAGCATCCCATTTAATTCTTTTATTTCATTCTTTATGGACTAATCTTTAAGCTTAAATCTTGACCAATCTTTTTTTCTACCATTGTCCATTACTTTCTCTTTGAAACTCGAACTAAGGCTATTGTTTTGTTTACCTTTTATACATTCAAATTATCACCTTGGTTGTCAGGGCCAGTGTAGGGAAAGCTTTCACGTGCCCATAATTTTTAGCCTCATCATGTCATCAATAACTAGGACAAGTCAAAAAGATTTTTGCATCACGGGGTCACTTTGGAATTTCAAATTGGGGTAACTACCTAGTTAACCCTCCATACCTAAATAATTTTCCATAACCTCTTGTAGATTCTTGGATGTCATTCAAATAATGCTTCAAAAGAAATGATTCAAAAAAAGTTTCTCAATAAATTGACTATACTAAAGAATTGATTTCAAAAATTCACAAAAAAGGTCAAAATAGATTGATTTTATGAATTCAATATAGCAACAAAATGGGATCAATTAAAATAAGCTTTCAAATAATGCAAAAAATGAACAAAAATTTTATGCATCATACCAAGCATTACATACATCATCCATTCTAGGATCATCCCTAAGCCTAGCTCGCTTGGTCCCTCTAAGCCTCATTTACTTAGCCCTTCTAAGCCTAGTTTTTCTAGCCCTCAAAGCTCATCTCACTTGGTCCCTTAAGTCCAATTTCATATTTGCCCTCAAAACCTGGTTTTATCTAGACTCTTAAAGCCCAATTCATATTAGGCCATAAGCCCATTTTCATGTTGGTCCCTCAAAGCCTAGTTTTATACTAACCACCTCCATAAGCCTATTTTCATATTAGCCCCTAAGCTCAATTTCATGTTGGCCCCACTAAGTTTATTTCATACTTGCCATCAAAGCCTAATTTCTTTGGCCCAAAAATTAAAAGTAAAAAATAAAAAGAAGAAAAACAAAAAATGAAAAATACATAAGATTTGCCATAGAGTTTTTCATTGTATATTGACACCTTATTCTTTCACATCATGCTAACATACATTAAAGCATATCAAAGTTTCAACATTCTGATCCTAACACCAAGGTTTCGACACCTTGAGCTATGAAGAAAAAAAAGAAAGAAGAAAAGAGCAAGTTCTTCATAATGCATCCATGTATATCTGGGTTTCAACACCTCTATCCCAACACCAAGATTTCCACACCTTGTGTTGTATCAATAAAAAAGAATTTTTTTCATGCATCCATCCACGTGTCATTATAACCTTGCATCAGGCACATATCATTATCAAGTTCAAAAAGAAAAACATCATAACATGTGTTCGCATAACTATGCATCATACATTAAAAAATTGGAAAAAGAGATCATAAGATTGTTGGTGTAAGGTGACTTTAGAAGGGTTTATAATAGAGCCTGTAGACATTTTTAATATTTTGCACAGTAATAAAGTAATCAAAATAAGAGTATAAAAAAGAGATTGCACACATAGATTTATACTGGTTCACCTTACACATTGAGGTTGCGTCCAATCTATTAAACAGCTTGCTTAAGATATTTCATCAATCAAATTCCTTGATTAGAATGAGTAAACCTCTTCAGGTTATAACAAGTGTCAACCACTTTAGGTAACATAGGTATAAACATCTTCAGGTTAGAAGTATAAACCTCTTCAGGTGCGAAGTATAAACCTCTTTAGGTATAACCTTCTCAATCTCCTCTTAAGATTGAGAAATCGCTAAAGGAACACAATAACAAATTTTAAATTAAGAGAGTACAATCAATGACAGGTATACTTCATAGTGTGAAGGATTTTACAATGGTTAATCACACAACCAAGTTTCTCTTAACAAATTGAATTTGACTCTATAAACTCATTGTCTTTTCTCTTTGAATCTTCTTATATTTTTCAATTATGTTCGTGCTCGTTCTATCTCATTGTTCTCTTCTTCTTCATCTAGGTGTTGGTATTTATATACATTGAAAGATATGATTGTTGACTTGGGCCTAGTTCGATCGGTGTTGCTCGGCTTTGCATGACCAAGCTCGGGCCAACTCTACTCAAGTTGGACCTAGGTCAGCTTGGCTCGACCCAAGTTGGGACTAACTCGACTCAACCTGGGTCGAGGCTTACTCAACTTGACCTATTTTGAATTGGGCTAAGCTTAATCTAGTTTGACGTTGCTAACTCGAGCTGACTCGACGGGACAAGGCTTAAGTAAACTCAATTCGACAAGCCTGAAATGACTCAACACGAATGGATATGGGTCGACTCAAGCTGATTTTGTTGAGGCCGACTTGACTTGATCAGGCTTAGACCCACTAGAATTGATCAGGCCCTCACTGGCTTGACTTGACCAAGCATGAGCTGACTTGACTTGACTTGATCAAGCTCAGATGGACTTGACTTTATCAGTCCCAATCGACTCGACTTGACCAGGCCCTAGCCGACTCGACTCAAATTGGTGTGAACCAACTCGACTAAACCAATCATTAGCTAACTTGACAAAACCAAACCTGGACTGACTTGACTGGACCATACCTGGATCGACTCAACTTGATTGGAACTGAAACAACTCGACTAGATTGGGCTTTGGTCGACTCAACTCGGCTGGGCCCAAGCTAACTCGACTAGATTGAGTCCAGGCCAACTCGACTTGATCAAGTCCGAGCCAATATAACTCGACCGAGTCTAAGCTAACTCGATTTGTCTTGGCACGGGCCATTGTACTTGACCAGACCTGTGACCCAACTGAACTAAGTCTCAATCGACTCGATTGAAAAGCCAATTCAACTCGACCAGTCACGAGATTAACCAAACTCGAGTTGACTCGATTGGGCCGAACTCAGATCGGCTCAATTAATGGTAATTTAAATAGTTTATCATAAAAAATAAAATTATTTAAATTTAAATTGCTTTATCCAAACGATATAATTAAAAGACAGAACAATTTAAAATAAGATAAATTCTGTATTCAAATATTTTAAAATTTGTGAAATTATTTGTCCAAAGATTAAGTTAAGATTGAGAAGATTCAATTCTTAAGAGCACGATATCTAAAAATGCAAGGTGACATAATCTTGTAAAATCATTCGGGTGATTATAAAACCATTATCTATATTATAGTAATCAATTAAGATAGTCAACACTTGGATTGGTGATAAAGGAAATGGTTAGTCACACGACTCGGCTACAAGGTGATATAATAATAGGTCAAAACAACATCTTAACAGTTAAATTATAAAAGACTAATAATACAAAACGCCAAAATCATGGAAATTATCAAGCTCCGGAATATCTGCGCCTGTGCATGTGAAATTTAGATGAAGTCCAAAGTAGGAGAAACAAACCATTAAAAGAATATGCTCACATATCAAAACGACAACTGAATAACAACAAAGTAACCAGTCCTTCTACTATACATATGTTGCAAAACACCGCCCAAACCGAACAACCACAATTTTTTTCCTTTTTGGTTGCTCATACAATGCAATGCTTATCCTTTCACAACTGTTTTGTCTCGCCCAAAAGTTTACTTAACACAACACATTGCTATCAATGATGCGCACTTAGCTAAAATTGAGTAAGGTTACATGAGGTTTTGTTGTTCATGCAACACATGCATGAGACACACCACTGTATATATTATTTATACCTTCACACTTTCCACAACAGTCCGAATCTGTACCAAGATGAATTTCTGGTTCCATTCTGCACATGGCAGCTTTTTCATTGTAGCTTTTTACTTTCATCCAAAATCAAGTCCTCATCTGAATTAATTAATAAAGATTTGGAGGAAAAAAAAATCTAGATCAATCGATAACTCTTTAAGCCATTTCTCACGTGATCATCAAATTGATGAATGTAGTATTTACTTGTGTGGCTAAGGATGATATAAGTGATTCATTATTTTATTTGGGAGGTTTTTGTTTTGGATTCAAATCACTCACTTTAGTAGTTTTATTATAATTATTGAACTAGAACTTAGAATAGTAATGATAACATATTTCTTTTAAGATGAGATTGGTAATATATATTTCTTTTTGTCAGATAATTAAATACTCTTTCATTACGAAGACCGTCTTAGTAAATTTGATATTATATTTAATTTAAAATCTTAGAAATTATATTTGTGTGTTTTGTTTATATTATTTATTTTGTTAATTTTAATTAGATATAATTAAGAGAGACCGGTGGGAATAGTCTAAGTGTGAGTTAAAAGTTCCACATTGGATAGAATAGACAGAGTTAAACACTATATAAGAATAAAGGCTCATAACACCATTGTCTTAAGGTTTTGGGGGTAAAAGTGGTGTCAAATGCCTTATATGTGTAAGACCAATGTCATATATATATATATATATATATATATATATATATATATATATATATATATCCACACAAT
>Ga0214542_1013161_pt1 | contig 10142 bp, 5 predicted proteins | sample CNSS1metaG_FD_160096 | JGI IMG/M metagenome (GOLD analysis project Ga0214542, IMG submission 160096) | Root nodule microbial communities from cowpea collected in UCLA plant growth center, Los Angeles, California, USA - CNSS1 | ecosystem: Host-associated > Plants > Roots > Nodule | place: USA...
TACTTTCTCTCCCTGTTTTACCTTACTATTTTCTCAAGCTACCAATGATATGGACAAAAGGCCATTTTCCATGAGTATCTCATTTTATAAAGGTTACAAGCCTTTCTTCCTAACTTCTTTTTATTGAATTTTATCTAACATTGTGTCCTGCATATTACTGATTTTTTTTTCTTTCATTTTTAAATATTTCTCTTTATTTAAAACAGTCACCTACATGCTAGATGAAATCATATGGAATTAAATAGCCAACAATTTTCACTTTGAGCTACTGTCGAATCAAATCTATGAATAAGCCCGTGAGAATCCTGCAATTTCAATTCCAAACATAACCTGTTCTTTTATTTATAAATATGTTTTCAGTTCCTTTTGCTTGATCAATAGGTTGTTCTGGTAGTTGAGAGCTTGATGGTTAACATTGCATTCACCATTTTTTTGGTTATCCTAGATCACTAGCATGTAATCTTTACAGAATGGAAATGTTCAAGGAGTACTAATAGAGATTTAAGAAAGTCTCCTAATTGTTATAGTAGGTGAAAGTTTTTTTTGAACAATACTCTCTATCCCTTTCCCTGATTTGTTGGCATTTGTATGTATTGTATTGAGTGAAAATGAATGAATTTGTTAAAGAAATGGTATACATTTCAAGAATTGGACGAAAGAAAACTATAGCTTCCATTTATATTCTTGTCCCTTTTCTCTTTTTTTATTGTTGAAGAAATTGAATTGTAGATTTCAGAATTACTTATTATAAACCATGATATGATTTAATTTGACAATACTAAATATTTTTCCGTTGTTTCTCTAAAAGGTAGAAGACATTAGAATATTGAGCAAGGAAGATATAATTTTTTAAGTGATTCATTTAGCCTCACTGACGTGGTTTTTGTGATTACATTTATAGAAAGAGCAAAATACATCAAGAATAAGATAAAGATGGAGCAAGAAATATTAGAAATTGCCATGAAGCAAATACATAAAGCTTCATAAGTTTCAGATTTTGATAGTAAAAACAACGTTCATATGCGTTCATATTCTTAAATGTAAATGAATTTCGTAAGTTATTGTTTGTTAGCAAAATTAAATGTTCGGTTTGTTTCAGTTATTTATTTTTCATAAAAAAATCATTTTTGATTTACATAAAAAGACAGTTATAATTTTATTTTATAATGTTTTATATAAGTTTTTCAAAAATAAATATGAATCACAAAAGATCAGATTACTAATTATTTTAAATAGTTCGCAGAAAAAGGTGATAAGTTTTCTTTCAAATTAAAACTATATTTTATAATTGTAATAAAAATAACTTTTACCTTTTATATATTCTCTAAAGTATTAATTATTGTTTATATACATATATCCTTAAAATTGTTTGTGCTTTTTAAGTTCTAAATTTCTAAGTAACCTTTACAGATATATGTAGTGTGAAGAAACTTCTAAAAACAAAATTAGAAACAAAATTAATTATTTATTGAATATTAAAAACAAAATTAATTACTATAATACTTTCATATTTGTTATATTATGTTTAACTTTTATTATAAATTCAATGTCTATGTTGATAACAACATATGCATGTATTTTTGTTTAAAACTCTTAACATCAATTTCAGGCTTCTTTAACTTTTTTTAATAGAGATATCATTTCAAAATATGTTTGCATTTCTCTATTTTTCTTTCAATTGATTATTCATGTGTGGACAATACTTTGCACTCTAATCATAAAACATGTGTGTCGTACCAAACAATTAATTGAGAGTCAATGTTTGATAACAATATCTTATATATATATATATATATATATATATATATATATATATATATATATATATATGTGTGTGTGTGTGTGTGTTTTGTTCCTTTCCAACGTAGAAATTGGGTTGAGCCATGTTGTAAAATAGAACAATTCCTAAATAATGCATGTAGTGTTGGAGAATTATTTTCAGTATTATTTGTTTTGATGAACATGATCTTAAAATTGAGGTCACAGATTTTCATATCACCATAACCACAATTTTGATTTACGTCCATGATCAATACCATATCAAACGTGAATGACGACAGAATTAACGAGTTTAATCAAATACAACTTTCTTGTTACCAGACATTTCAGAGATGCACGTACGACATTAAATTGATCTGAAATTCGTAAAATATAAACTGTTTTGTGAGATGAAAATATATGAAAAGATACGAGTTACCTGCAATGACAGAATGGGCTACATCTTCAGCATTGGTCTTGAATTCAGAAAAATATGAACTTGGCAAATTAGTTTCTAAAATGGATTTGTGGAGAAGAACCAAAATGTTATGATCAACAGTTTGATTGGATGAACCAAATTCCATCAAGGTTTGAGCACAGAGATTGGGATATCTGGTAAGACTGCAATCATTGTGAGCATGAGAAGTGGTGATCCACGACAGTGCAGTGGCTAATACTGAAAGGGTTACCACAAATTGCTGAGTTCTGAGTCTCAGATGAAGAAAAGGACAACAATGGCTAATTTTATCCATAGCAATGATTAAAGAATGTCCTGGTTTGATAAATTTGAGAGAGAGGGGGTTGTATTTATAGTGAGAGTGTAGAACTGTAGTAGCTTCTCATAATTTCACATTAAATTAATAAAAATAGATAAAAGGTTTGACATTGAATTCCGTAACATAGAATCACAAATAACTTTTATACTATAATGATTTATTTCTTTTGATCCTTATTATAGTATACTGATTTAATTTTCTTGACATTCAATCATCATATAATTAGGGATTGTTAAATTTTACAATAATTATATTTAGAATGAGTCTATGTTGATATTGCATTAAAATGAATCCTGTTATATTATATCTTAACATTTTCGTGGTTTTTCCAATGGAATTTATAATGTTAAAGGGCATGGCATGGTTTTGGTTTGGTTGTCAATTATGGTGGACTATTCGACCTAAACAGTAAGGTTGGTCTAATGCAGCCTGTAATTAATTATTTAAGAAGTATTAAAAATAATTTATTTAAAGATGTGAAAATGATTGTTTTTGTTTTTTTTTTTGGAACAACGGTTTTCAAAACGTTGATAAAAATTAATAAATAGTTATTTCTCTAAAAATATTATTTATCCAATCATTCTAACTAAAATATTGAAAGTTTTAATTAATTTATATTTCACTCAAACTAAATTATTAAAAGTGTTACTTTAATTCAGTTAACAAAATAAAGTGTGTGGGTTATCGTAAACTATTTTAAAATAGGAAAATGTTTCTCTTGTTAACAATTCACTTTTAGAAATATTTTGGTCAAAGTTAGCTTTTACATTTGTAAAATAGAAAAAAAGAGATTAAAGAGTAAAATAGAGGAAGTAAAGTTTGTGTACAAATTGTTGAGTGTTAAAATACCTTTTAAAATATGATCAATTTTATAAATAAAAAACATAAAATATTATTAGTACTTAAACTAGGTAAATATAAAGTGAGATTTACCGAAATTTATAACATAATAAACATCCATATGCAAGTTAATTTTTGACAAATCTTTTTCTTTTTCTTTTTTAACTTCTTGATCAATTAATTACATAGAAATAATGTCTATTAACAAATTCTACAATAAAGTTTTGCATATATATAGCTAATTTGTTATGAAGATATTAAGAAATAATATGTCTTAATTTATATTTATATTTGGGCAATTACGTATCACTGACAATCAATGAAAGATAATTTTTTAATAACAAAAAATGTATGATAAAAAATTCTAAACAGAGAGAAAGTATTACAATCATTTTCTTAACTAAAAATTTACAATAGTAAATAATTGTGTGTTAATATACATTTTTCTAATAAATTTAGAATGTTTCTTAATGTACAAATAAACAAATTCTTCTTGAAATTATTGAAATTAAAAGAAAAGTATATATAACTTATAATTTATATTTATATTTGAAATTCTGAGTATTAATGAAAGAAAAAGCTGATTATATCTGAGTTGATAAACATGACCACACACATAATTAACACAATGCGAATTGCTTTTTATCTAAAAAATAAGCCATTTAAAAGCTTGATAGGCAAGAAAATGACACATATTAATGTTGTCAATTCCATTGCTTTCCCACTGCTACTTTTAATAGCTGAGGGACCCTCATTATCCACTTTTCTTCAATCTAAATATATAACTCTATAGCTGTCGGTGTGTATGTTTCACACTGTATACCTACAAACAAGTGACACCATAATACTACATTTTCACTTTTAGGATAATGTTTTATGCATACATATCATAGAATAATAACAGAGAAATTTAATGACACAGAAAAAGAAGAGGGAAATGAGCAGATAATAAGATCAGGTTTGTGGGGTTTCTATGCTTCAAAATTTAGTATATACTAACAAATACAAATATTCATTCTTATTATTTCATAAAAAGAAAATCACTCACATTGCAACATAAAATACTTATAAAGTAATATATAGATAAATAGAGGAACCCTAGTCCATCTTTATGTTATGTAGAGAGAGCAGAGACCCATGTCGAAAGACTATAACATCCATAATTTTTTATATCGAAACTAATTCACTACAAAATATCTGATATTAGCTTTCATTAAATAGTAATGATAAAAGAAAAGATATTAATAGAATTAGTTAAATCGATTCGACATAATATAAAATATAAAGAATAGAGTGAATTTAAACTCATTCTAAATATATAGATGTAAATTAACTAATAACATTTAATAGAATGTGTGCTAACTAATGTTCCAAAAATATATTTTTCATTAATATATAAGTGTCAATCAAATCGATGTTGAGTAAGGCTGGCCAAATTATACTAAACTGCATTGAACTATTAAAAAATGTACTGAACTAAAAAATGGTTCACATGAACCGCACTGAACTGAAAAACAGTTCAGACAAATCGAACTGAATTGTTTTTTATTTTAACAAACTGAATTGAACTGAACTGCAATAAACTGAATTGCAATATGAACTAAACTGCTGTGAATTGAACTTTTTTTCAAACTGCACTATTTTTGAACCAAATTGCATTATTTTTTAACCGTACTACATTATTTTTTAACTTAACTACACTAATTTTGAACCGAATTGCATTATTTTTTAACCGAACTACACTAATTTTGAACTTAATTACACTAATTTTGAATTAAATTGCACTATTTTTTAACTGAACTACATTATTTTGAATTGGATTGTACTATTTTTGAAATGAAATGTACTATGTTTTAATCAAACTACACTAATTTTGAATCGAACTACAATATTTTTGAACCTAACTAGTTGTGTACTATTTCTGAATTGTTTAATTAAATTATTCAACTAACATTGCATTTCAATTAAAACTATAAAAGATAGTATTTACCCACTTCATTCATAATATAGGTTTCTCATAAACTAAAAAAAACATAAAACTAAATAGGTAAGAAAGATATGTCTCTACTCAAAAATACATCTTCAAATGTAAGGTATTTTTTATTACTTTGTCATTTGTGTAGTTTAAAAATAAAAAATAGATCATAAAATAAAAAAGTTGTTTTTTATTTTCAAATTGTATAATCTAAAATAACCTGTTTGTGATTTGCTTCGACGACTACACGTATAAAGGAATAAAAGAATTAGTGAATTAATTAATTGAGATCGAAAGTAAGGTACAACCAAAAAATGAAATGGATTACAAAATTCTATAATACAGAAATGACTTTTTTTCTTTTTATTATACAATTTAAAAGATATTCATAACTTTATAAATTATGTTTAAAAGTAAAAAATAAATAACTTTCTAATTATATGATTTCATTTTTTTCTAATTATATAATGTAATCTTTTTTTTAAATTATACACTTCTAAACATCATTTAACTGTTATATTACATATTTGAGAAAGGAAAAGTGATAAGTTTTATATTTACGAGAAATATGGAAGTGTCACAAGAATTAGCCCATGAAGTCTCTTCTAGTTAGAAGAAAATATTTTTATTTTTATACAGATCAAACAGGTGTCAATTTCGTGTAGAAGAGAAAGGAAAAAAATAAAAGGGAAGTCAGTTCAGTTAGTAATTAACTGATACAAGTTTAGTTATTTAAAATTGTACCTTAAAACAGTTAAGTACAATTATTATTTCAAACGGTTAAGTTTATTTTAGTTTATTATAATATAGTTAACTATAATTTAGTACAGTTAGATTAATTTTGCCCGCCCTAATGTTCACTAGTAAAAAATAACAACATGTATTGATACGGTTACATAGTAAAATAAAATGTAGTGACAGTTTTGTAATTAGAGTGAACTTGGTAATGATGGTCGTCACTCTAATCATTGTTATATATCATATATTGAGTCTCACTATTATTTAGGGCATGCTCTCAATGTTGGTTCCCGCACAAAGTGATATACAAAAAAGTGGAAGTGATCATTAAAAGAGTATTTTAGTGGAATATCCTCCGTTACCAACTTAAGGTAGGATACCTCACTAGGTGTGCTCGTAGGGCCAAAAGGGGTCTCTTCCACGACATTCTAAGGATTTAATAACAAAATAAATAGAATTTATAAAGCTTCACTAACACAAAAAAGTCTTTAACGTATGTTATTTTAGTCTTTTAACGTCAATTAGATATCCGTCATTATAGTGGCAGAAGTCAAATTAATGTTTGTTTTCCTTTAACAAATGTCAATTAATGTCTGTTGAATTTATAATAGACATTAATTAAGTCTATTGCAAAGATAACAAACATTGATTTGTGGCGTATTTTTTTAAAAGATTTGTCAATATTTTCTTCCACTAAACTAAAACCATGAAAAATCAATATACAAACCAAGAATACTAAGAATTGGTGAAAAATTCTCTAAGTAGCATGGGTATCTCAAATATAGCCGTAAAGTATTGAAAAATCAGTGAAAAATACAAAGAAAATAAATAACATCTTCAACGATGGATTATTGAAAATTTCAAAACCCCAATTCTCTTTGGGCATTGGCCAGCGCGATGTCTCACCAATTCCCTTAAACGATGGATTTTTAGTGAATTTTACAAAAATAGAGTTAACCAAAAAACATGCAAAAACACAACCTTAGGGTACACAACAGTGGCTAAACACCAATCTTAATGCGAAATGGAATCGAAGAGAATGGAAACTTGAGCCAAACGAGCACCATAACGCCAAAATGGAGTGAAATGGGTTGAAGAAATTCTTCCTAGGAGGTTGGCACCGTCATTTTTGCACTTTCGTGGTAGGTATTGTGCAAACAAGAAAGAGAAAGGTTAGGACACTGATGCTATTTTTGAAATTTTAAAACGCAAATTGACGTCGAACCCCCTCACAACAGACGTCAATTTGGAAATTAACATCGGACCTATGGTAGTCCAACGTTTTTTAACGCCTTGGCCCTAGAGCTGACGTCAATTTTCAATTTAACATCTATTGTGAAGGGGTTCGACGCGAATTTGGACGAAATATTTATGAAAATACCATCGCCCATTTTTTACATAGAATTTTGGGTTATGCGACATGGAACTAACAACATTTACACATCAAATCACTACATCTAAATATTCAAATTATTTTATTTTTTACAAGTGTAAAAAATTACAAAGATAAAAATGTAAAAAATAAAATAATTTGAGTATTTAGGTAAAGTGATTTGATGTGAATATTAAAAAATATTATTGTAACATATATATATATATATATATATATATATATATATATATATATATATATATATATATATATAAAAGTTGTAATTAAGCTTATTTACTAATTTGATCTCAAATTGGAGATGACAAAATTGGATGATTTTAAAGAATATGGGTACTAAATTGAACAAAAACATTTAACTAAAAGATTAAATTGAAAACAACTATTACCACTGCCACGTGTCACGACAATAACCTAACACATGATAGATAATTGGTGTACTAAATTGAACCAACCAATAATAAAAAAACGAAATTAAACTAAACCAAAAAATTAGGGAATAAATCGGTAATTATACCAAAGATAAATTAATAAATTTAAATTCAGTGATATTAAACTAAATTATATAAAACACACACAGTGATATTAAAACTAAACTATAAAAAACACACACACATATAGTCAATCCACAAATATTCACATCAAATGTCACAATTCATTCCCAATCTCGTTACCTTGAAATAAATCAACCAAGAAATAAATTAATATAATTTTAAAACTCAACAACATACGAAAGATTAATGTGAAATACTTCTATGCGAGACTAACATAATATATATGGTCAAGGTGTGGTATGAAGTAGGTGTTGCCATCTATATTTTGCTTTGGTATATGTTTTTGGTCTTATAGACCAATTATCTATAATGTTAATAACATACATATACACAAATATCTGTTTTGCTTTTGAAATGAGCAGAGATATTAAATTAATGGAATTTTAATGTATATATATATGGATGGTTAAGTATAAATGTAGGTCTGGTGTGTTCCGATATAAGTGAACATAAGTGACACGTATCCAACTAACAATTAAGGACAGGAGATAGAAGGTATCATTGAAGAGTGGATAAGACAATGGAGTTTATAAGTAAAGATGTTATTGTATGGTTCTGAGTTTTTTATATGACTTGGTCTATTACCATTTTATACATCAGGCAACAACATTTACATAAGATTGTATTAATAAGATTTTGTAGGGACAATTTTATCTTATTTTAGTTTGTTTTTTACTACTTTTTATATGGGTCAGGATACCATAATTATTTATTTAATTATATTTGTTTTTGTCGATAAGAAAAAGGTCAAAGTTTACTTGGATAGCTTTTTATAGCCTCTAATCTTTATTTAATGTTTTACGTTACACTTTTAATATTTTATAGAGTTTGTATTGCTTTTATCTTAAAAAAATGTTTTTTTTTTTATTTATTTACACTTAATATTTAATGAGATAAAACACAAGTATTGTTTGATATGAAGTTATTTTTACTTAAGTATTTTATATTCGTTACTTATGGCTTAAAATAAACTTTGTTTGTAGAGATTACAATGAAAGCTCTCTAATATAATTTATCAACACTTTTTGCTAATGATTCACAAAATAAATGTTTACAAGAAAATACTAACCTTTATATTGTCAAGTATTATCTATTGATCTTGTGCTAAGAAGCGTCAAATTTTTACGTATGTCGACTCATTACGTAAAAATTCAATGAACTTATGAACCCTATGTAGCATAAGTTGAAAAGTTCAATTATATATGATTCTATTTATTTAAGGTGGCACAAAAAGTAAATATAGTGTCTTTATTTGTAATACTGCTTCCTTTTTTTCAAGTTTATTTCTTAGTTCTTCGATACTTGTTCAATTATTTAGAGTTCAAATCTCTATTTGATGTTTACTTCTGATTTGCTACATGGATAAATCTGTTTATGGTCCCATTTTCCGCTGCAGCATTTATATTTGAAGTAATAATACGAACACACTTCATTGATCCTCTTAAATCCTTTATTTGTTCGTACAAATTATCAAACAACAACTAAATTTTACTACTTGTCACCAAAGGCTTTGATGACTCTTATCTTTTTGTCTGCTTCAGGTTGAAATAGTCACTGTCAAATTAATATCTTAATTTTTAGTCTTACGTTAGAATATATAATTTAAATATGATTTTATACTTTTTATATATAAAAGAGGACTTTTATGTTTTTTTTAAAATTATCTTTAATATTATACTTTTTGCTGTGACCATATGACAAATACATATGATGTTCAAGTCATTACATTATTAATCTTTGTCGATTGATTTTTTGTTGTTGAGCTGTAACTTTCCTTTACAATTTTTCGTCATCTTTGATGATATTTCTTCACTTTATAATCTTTTAGCTGATTATCGTTTTTACTTCAAATTCGTTTAGGAGTAGTTTACCTTAGAGATATAGTTATTGGACAATTCTTTGGAGTGAACTAGGAACCAATTCAAGGAATAGAGTCCCTTTAATTAATCCCTAAGTAGAAATTGAAAAATGTTAACTGGCACTCTTTGTTTGAATGATTATTTCATTAGAATTTTTAAGAGAGACAAAATATAAATTAACCTTTTTGTAAGATAAAACTATTTTATGTATAAACTATTTCATCGAAGTTCCATTATATATATATATATATA
>Ga0214542_1013163_pt1 | contig 10136 bp, 3 predicted proteins | sample CNSS1metaG_FD_160096 | JGI IMG/M metagenome (GOLD analysis project Ga0214542, IMG submission 160096) | Root nodule microbial communities from cowpea collected in UCLA plant growth center, Los Angeles, California, USA - CNSS1 | ecosystem: Host-associated > Plants > Roots > Nodule | place: USA...
TAAAATTATAAAATTATAAAATTATAAAATTATAAAATTATAAAATTATAAAATTATAAAATTATAAAATTATAAAATTATAAAATTATAAAATTATAAAATTATAAAATTATAAAATTATAAAAATTATAAAATTATAAAATTATAAAATTATAAAATTATAAAAATTATAAAATTATAAAATTATAAAATTATAAAATTATAAAATTATAAAATTATAAAATTATAAAATGTAAGACCCACTTCTACTCCACGTAAGTCAGTTTCTGTTCATACTCCTTTCCATTCAGTTTTTCTTCGTGGTGCCAACTAGGGTTTGTCAGGGCAAACTCATTTTGATCTCTTTCCGCTATTTTCCAACTTTGCATCTACTCTTAGAGCTACTTGTGCTCCACGGTTTGGGTGTCGAAGTTATTGGCTAGCATTTTCTAGATAAGGGAAGCTAGATCTTTTGTATATTTTGTGAAATCTACCTGTTTTTTCGTTTATTTCATGATTGAATGGACTATGTGTGAATATGAGTCGCTGGAATGCCTTACTGAACTGTTTGGGTGCGTTTGTGTGACTGTTGCATGAGAGAACAATGGTAAGCACTGGTTTTGTCGCCCAAGCGAGCGTGTCTCGCCTAGGCGAGATTAACAGAGGCTCACCCAGGCCCTTTTATGCGAGTTGTCGCTCAGGCGACCAACCCTGTTTTGATCGAGTCAATGTCTCGCTCAGGCGAGGGGAGTCTTGCCTAAGCGAGAATGAGCAGAAGGTCATTGTTCCTGATTGTCGAGCTCTCGCCTAGGCGAAAGAAGCTCACCTGAGCGAGGGTCCTCTCGCCTGAGCTAGGCCTTTCGGCCTGAGCGAGGAGCTGGGCGAGGGTGCATTCTTATTCTATTGCTTCTTTGTTCTTGTTTGGTTGTCACATGTTTGATTGGATTATTATGTTAAAATCATGAGAAGCACGAATATGCATGAGTGATATGATTCATGGATTCGGAATGATAAGTTTAATATGATCTTGGTATGTGACTTGAATGTGATGGTTGGTTATCAAAGTGGCATGGTTATGACATGATAAAAGATTCTATATTGGTTATTGGAAACATGAATCGTATGTGGTTAGGGCTTAATTCCATGAGCCTCTAGGTGAAACCTCGTGGTGGTGCCTCAGTTGGTCGGGACGTAATTCCATTACCCCTGTTAGTAGGAGTTCATGGTGGTGCCCCATCTATATAATTTAGTAAGGATTCAAGGTAAGGTTGCATTCTGACGCTCTAAGGAGTTAGTTAGTCTCACATAGAGCAGACTGACTCTTGTGGTGAGAGTAGTAGAAGGCCTGAAACCCATTAAGGACTAACCTTGTGTGTGAGGGTTGAGACATTGTAACACTTAGCTCGGGGGAGAGCAGCTCGGTAGAGTAAGGAAATTCACCACAAGTGCAAGCATCCGCTGAATCCGACTAATTATATGTATCCGGATGAGTCGTGTCTGAGTCTTAGTGTATTATTTGAAAGGTCATAACATGTTTGGTTGACATACACTTCTTGGACTGTGAAATAGCATGTAACTGTATGATAAACCGTTTTCCACTCTAGCTTACCCTTTTGTTTGTTGTTTATTATTTTGTGTGGTTTTCTCCCTTGCGATGATCATCACTTTATTGATGTGAGCAGATGCGAGAAATATTCGTGGTCAACAAGAAAATGGTGACTCCACTGCTTAACCCACTTCGGCTGAATTTCTGTTATTTGGGCTTTTCTCTAGGATTATGGCCCATGTAGTGTCTTTTCTCTGGGTGTTATTTTAAATTATTGTTAACCCCTTTACTTCGCTTTGGACTGACATTGTGGTGTGCCTTGGTTATTTCCTGATTTATTCTGGACAATTATAAGGAGTCGTGTATATACTACATGACTTGCTTCTTCTATTATTTTGTGTGATGTTACACTTATTTAAGTTTAATATTTAAATGAGACGTTACATAAAATTACAAAAATATTATGTTACTTAAATAATAAAATATTAAACGATAAATACTCATATAAAAATGTAAAATTTTTTTGAACTCAATATATTATAAAATTTTATTAAATACTTTTTAAAATATATCTAAGTTTATCAACAGTTTAAAGAATAATTAATTTTTGTTTTATTTTACGAAGACGGTTGTGATATACAATGACATTTTAGATCGCCATTTATGCGTAGATTTGATTATACATGTAACTTTTTCGATTTTCATAGTTTGCTCTACTGTTGTTGTCTTTGTTCATCGCCCTATCCATAGTCTCGAATGATCTGGTTCTCGTCTCTGTGTCACATTCAAGGCTACAGGTGATTGAGTGTTGTCATTGGATAAGTTTTTTTTATACTTCTTCTGATACCTTTAAATTAATGGAAATATAAATTTGTGAATATTTTCAATTATACATAAATTTATCATAAAGCATGGTTTATAAATTTAAATATATAAAATTAAAAAGATAAAATAATTTTTTTCCTATAATTAATAATAATTTTAACAAAAATTAAATATATTCATCCGTACAATATACACCAGATACATCACTACCCACTTGTCTTTCAAATTTTAATTGGTGTATTACTTGTTCTAAATTTTTAATTTTATTTTAAAGATTGTTGTGCTTTTGTAAATTCGTAAAAGTTAACATTTTGTGTAATATGATTGTTGTAAGTCCCTTTTATTTTCTACCCTAAAACGGGCTTGTCTTGCTAAATGGTCCAACCATATGTTACCTCTTTCGGTTGTCCTTTCACCTCTTATTTTTCTGTCATTCACATAATTGAACCATTTGCTCACATTCCTTTTCTTTCAGAAGTTGTGTAAGGGCATTAACAAGTTCCCTTCTGTGCCTACAAAAAGACGTCCTTCCCCGAATATGTTGAACACCCAACATTAAGGTTTTCTTCCTTTTTTAGCTTGTGTGTCAGTTCTGTATATGGTTTATTCTTATAACCTATATTCGTTCTTGAATGCATTTTTCAACTCATTAAGTTGTTCCCGGAGTTGTGGTGCTCATTGTTGGTGTTTATCATTGTCTACTAGCATCTATCCAGGCAAGGGAAGCTAGGGTTTTCGTGTTTTCTTTATATTTGCCTATTTTTAGCTCTATTTCATGTTTATGATGTTCGTATGTTGTTGTGGTTGCGTGGAAAAAATGTTAAATGTTGTTTGGTTTTAAATACTTGGTTGTTGCATGTGTGAACAAGGAGGGAAACTATTATTTTCGCCCAAACAAGCTTGTCTCGCCTAGGCGAGAATAGTAGAAGCTCACCCTAGTTTCTACTCGAACTCTCGCTCAGATGGAGAACTTTCGTTTTGAGCGACAAAGCATCTTGCTTAGGCGAGAGGGTCTCGCCTAAGCGAGAATTTGTGGAAACTTGGTGGGTTCTCTACTCGAGTTGTCGTTCAGGCGAGAGATCTCAACTTTGAGCAAAGAGTGATATCGCTCAGGCGAGGAGATCTCGCCCAAGCGAGAACTCGGAGAGCCTCCCAGTGCTTTCTATTGGAAGTCTCGCCTAAGCGAGTGTCTGTAGCTTGAGCAAAAGGCCTCTTTCGTCTGAGCGAGGGCCCATGGCTTGAGCGAAACTGGTGCAGGAACGTGCTCTAATGTTGTTTTCTTCTATGTTCGTGGTTTTTGGTTGCATGATTGATTGGATTACCCTATTTAAAGCATGAAGTTGGTGAATATTCATGTATTATATGATTTATGGAATGGAATTGATGAGCTTGGCATGAATAAGTGCATGAATCATGATTAGTGGATTGGTTGGATATTGGCATGAGATTGTCATGTTTGATAAATCTATGGTTGGATGGTGAGACATGACTATGGTATGAGATTGACGTAATTCCATGAAACTCTTGGTGAGATTTCATGGTGGTGTTGGATGTGATGGACGTAATTCCATGAATCTCTTGGTGAAATCTCATGGTGGTGCCGTATGTGATGGACGTAATTCCATGAACCTCTTGGTAAGGTTTCATGGTGGTGTTATAGTGTATATAATTAGGTAAGGATTCAAGTAAGGATTGCATCCTGAAAATCTAAAGAGTCATTTAGTCTCACGTAGAGCGGACTGACTCAAGTGGTGAGAGTAGCAGGAGACCCTAGTATTTGGCAGGATAATGGCCTTAGATGTTTGAAGGCTAACCTTGTGCGTGGTAGGGTGAAACCCATTGGCAATGGCTCTGTAGAGCAGTAGAGGCCACCACAAATGCAAGCATTCGGTGAATTTGACCAATTATATGTATCTAGATAATTGAGTTTTAGAGTCTTGCTTGTTTACTGTCACATGATTGTTTGCCTATCATGTTGCATATTTATGATCTGTGTTAAGTATATGTGTGGCATAACATGTTAAAATGATTTATACTCTAGCTTACCCTTTTTGTTTGCTTGTGTGTTTTGGGTGTGATTTTCCTGTTTGCATTGATCATCAATTTATTGATGTGAGTAGATGTGAAAATCTCTAGTGGTCACCAGGGTAATGGAAACTCTGTAATGTAGCCAGACTATGGTTGGATCTCATTCCTTCAAGTACTCTCTCTAGGCAATGTTGCCTATGTATTTTGGTCAACTGTCAAACTATTACATTCTATTTTGTTAATGACATCGTGGTGTATTTTAGTTTTCTCTTCGAATATATTTTGGATAACTATAATGGGTGATACCTATACCCATGATGTTGCTCATTATATTATATTTTATGTGATGTTTTATTTATAGAATTTATTTTCTATTAGATGAGACGTGCAATTGTACATTGATTTGTTGAATAGTAATTTGTTTTATTTATCAATGAATGTTTAAATTAGTTTTATTTAATATTTTAACTGGTACAAACTCATGAGCGTAACTGTTAGATAGAGGTATAAAATTAAACCCGACTTATACTAGGGTTTATAAACTTAGGCTAAGTTAGATAATAAATTTAGATAATAAATCAATATAGATTAATGAACTTAGGCTAAGTTAGATAATAAATTTATAAACCAACTTATTTTTTACAATAATAATTATAATAAAGAAATGGAAAGTAATGTTGTGTTTTTAAAACATATAAATGTATTAAAATCTGTGTATCAAATTATTATATTTTAAAACAAAAAGTAATTTATTTTTTGATTTAAATGTAAAAAATTATACTTTATTCTTTTAACTTTTTAGATTCAGAATTATTGCTTTAATTATTATTTATTTTAAATTAGATAAGATGACTCATTGACTGATATATGATCAAAGAAGATCTTAAAATTTAAATTGTATGAAATGTACATCAAACTCCACATTTCACAACCAATCACTGTTAAACTTTCTCTCCCTTTTTTATATTTTAATAACGACCTTCTTATATTTCTTTTTTTACATATAACTTTATCTATTTTGCTAATGTCGTACTTTCTCTAAGAATTTAGTTAATTGTTACGATATGGAGTATAAATATTTTATTATTTAAGTATAAAATGTATAAATAGTAAAAATTAGTTACTCAAATTTTATTTTAGAAAAAAAATCATCTCTAGAAAAACATGTTATTTTTACTTCTTCTTTTTTTTTAATCTTCTCTTTATATTTTTTAAGGATTTATTTACCCTTTTCTATGTTAGATCTCAACTTAAGAATCATGGTGAAGAACAAAGCAAATATCCCAATTGGAATTTGCTTTTGATTAAGTTCTTTTCATATTTTTTCTTGAGTTAATTTTAGGAAGTTTTACATATATGCTGGGACGGATCTTTATATGGACATAAGGTTATAGTCCCTCAAATTTTTTTATTTTTATATAATTTTAAATATTTTTTTTAAAAATTTAATATATTTTGTATATTTATATTTTTTAAATCTTTTAAGTATCTATATTTATACAGAAAGAAAATTTTCTCTATTCTTGTGTACATCTATTTCTCTATTTTACCCTTTAAATAATTTTTTTAAAATAAAAATAATTATTTTTTTAATCTTCTATTTTTATATTTTACCTTGTAAATAATTTTTTAAAATTAAAATGATTATTTTATTAATTTTTTAAGTAACCATTTTTTAATTTAACTTTTTTTTTTCTATTTAACTAGTTTTTTACACATAATCATAATAAATAAAAATTAATTACACTAAAATTATAAAATTTATTTATATTTAATTTTATAATTATAAGAATGATAATAATAATAATAATAATAATAATAATAATAATTTTATTATTTTTATTATCATTGAAAAATTAAATATAGTGTTTTTATTTGTTTATATAAAAATTATTTTGGGTTTAATTACTATTTTTTTCCTATTTTCATTCAAAAATATTAAATTGGTCCTCCAATTTTTTTTTTTTAGTTTTAATTTGTTCTCGATTTTTGAAAATTTAATACAATTTGGTTTGTTTTGTTAAATTTCCAGAAATGAATAAATGTTTTCTCATCAAAATTAAAATTGTGAATAAAAATGGTTTGCTTTGTTGTGTTATTCAAAGGAACAAAGCGAAGAAGAGCTTTAAAGCTTCAAGACTTTAGTTTTGATGGTGCCTAAGAGAAGAACAATCACATGTAGTAGTGTCATAGTTAGAATCACTCTGTGATTGAGTCTAGAGATGTTGTAAGCCAAGCTAGATGTCTTAATACCATATTAATTACAAGAAAATTGATTAAAAGTATCATTGGTGCGAAAGAAATACTAAACTCTGATAAAACTATCATATTAATCAATTAGAGCTATTGTAACATCTCGGTCGGATATTACTAATTTTAAATAATATAAAATAAAATAAATAATAAAGTCACATTTATTTAATTTTTTTCCCCAAAACACAGGAAATTAAAAACATATATTAAACTCATCCAATTGAACCACAGTGTTCCAATAATCCATACTAGTTCATATTCCAGTAAAAATGCGGTTTACAAAAAAAATCTGAAATTAAAATGATGGTAAACTTCTATAAAAAGCTTTCCCATACTAGCCCCTCTCCAGCTCTATGCCTCACCAGCCTCACCTGGAACGTCATCTGCTCCCGTGTGACAAGTCACACGATCATCGCCATACACATACAGAAATGGTGAGCTCATAAACAGTTAACATATAAATTAATAAAATCAAGATACACCCAACTATTTTATTCTAGTTAATTCTTGACCAAGACCTTATTACCCAAAGGTTTTTAAACCTGCAAGTCACACAAATAATTGACCATGGACTCAGGATATATGATGCTTCCACGAACATGCTTGTTCGTGGTTCTGCCTCTACGAACCTCCCCGCTCGTAGTCCAACTCTACGGACCTCCCCATCCGTAGTCCAACACACGTGATCTACCAACTACGAACCTCCCCGCTCACAGCAGCTCTCAAGTGTGAGCGCGAAACATACGAACCTCCCCGCTCATATCATCACGTGTTCACCACCAGCCATGAACATACCCGCTCATGACACAATCAACATCTCCTGGTCCAAGTCTCACATCACAACATCAAAACGAAAATTAAGAAAAGCACACTACAATATAAGAGGTACATACTCAAGCTGATCTTAGGGATTCTAATGCTTCCACGAACCTACCCACTCGTGGTCCAACTCTACGAACCTCCCAGCCCGTAGTCCAACTCTACGAACCTACCCGCTCATAGTCCAACATGCGTGAACACCTACTATGAACCTCCCCGCTCATAGTAGCATCAAGTGTGAGCACGGAACATACGAACCTCCCCGCTTGTATCTCCACACAAGAGTACAAAAGATACGGACCTTGCCGCTCGCATCAATCACGCATCTCTCATCTTCGTTACGAACCTCCCTGCTCGTAACTAATCCAGCATATCCCTGACCAAGCTATCAAACCCATCCATGCAAATCCATCTACAATGGACCCATGCCCCTACACTATCGGCTGGCGTTGCCTAAGCGTCACCAGGCAAAATTTAGTTGTAGACCGCCTAGCTGTCCAACCCGCACCACCACACGCTACTCTAGAAGCGCAAATTGACTGGTTGTACCATTCCTAAACAAATTCTAGCATACTCCAATCATGACATACACACCTTAAAATATCCAATGGAATATATACAACACTTCCATTCAATTCCTATTGCACCCCCACTGATCATATTCATAACATGAACAAACACTTATACATTCACAAATTTAAACCCATGACATCACTTGAGTTTTGATCAATAATATACATTGCACATATGAGTTAAAACAAAAGAACCAATCATGATGATTTTTTTTATTAAAATAATATATCTTTTTCTTATATATTATATTACTATCATCTCTCATTTTTATTCATACTATAGATACCAACCATCACGTCAATCTCCCATGCTCCCAAACAGTGGCGGATCTTGACCAACATTGTTGGGGGAACCAAAATAATACATTCAAAATTTATACATTTAATTATTAGCATTAATACCGTAAAAATGAATACATAACTTAGTATAACAATAAGCTACATCATTAGCAGAAAATCAAACTATACTTAAAATCCAAAAGAAAAAATCGATGATAATCAAACCACACTTAAAATCCAATTATAAAAAACACATAGTACAATCCATTTTCTTTTATATTCATAAAATAAAAAATTAATATACAATAGATTCATTAAATAAATTATTAAACTAATATTTCACTATCAAGTGAGACAAAAGATAATTATTTTATTCTTTATTTCTTCGAGAATAGAAAAGAATAACTAAGATATGAAAGCAAAAATAATAGATCTTTTTCTCATGAGAAACAAAAGAAAATAGACATATAATGTAACCACAATTAAAATTTGATTATAAAAAACACACAATACAATTCTTTTTCTTATATGTTCATAAAATTAAAAAAAATAATATAAAAGAGATTCATTAAATAAATTATTAAACTAATATTTCACCATCAAGACGATTCTTCTTTTCTTTCTCGAGAATGGAAGAGAACAAAGGAGAAATAAGAACAAAAATAAAATATTTTTTTTTTCAAATACAAAAGAAAATGAAAACAGATAAGAATGAAAAATGAGAACAATTTATGAGAAACTCAAACTATAATAAAAAAATAAAATAAAAATATCTTAATAAATCTTTTTATTCTTTACTATGTTTTTATATTTTATTATTTATTACCATTAATTATTATTTTTATAAAAAAAATATTTAATTTAATATTTATAATAAAAAAAATTAAAATACATAATATTTATATAAAATAATTAAAATACCTATAAAAAAAATTCAAAATTTTTGGGGGCCATGGCCCTCCCCTGCCACCCGTGCCACCGTTATGCTCAGCCATTACTTCCAAACATATAAAAAAAAAAACAACCCCTAAATGCTACGATTGCACTTCATGAAAAAAAAATAGAAACAACTCACTTTGACATTATACTACAACCAACATTTACTACAATTTCTCTTTCTGCAACTAATATAAATAATTAAACCCGCTAGTTTAATTACCAACCTAATAATATATACATTTATAATGGCATCTAATATTCTTATCAAATGTGGCCACCACCGTAAGAATGAAAATACCCCATCATACCAATAGTTTGTTTACCTTTTAAACCTTTAAAACTAAAGTTTCCAATTTTTTTCTTTTTGAATAAACTGGCAAGAAACTACCGTGTACCTTATTTCACCTAAAATTAATAAATTAATATGTAAATGAGAATTCTTTATATTGTCCATGTACTAACCTAAGGAAAATATATTATTTATTCATTTATTTATTTTACCCCTCCTACCAATTATTTTATGATACTCTCACTTGACTTTTGTATTATTTTTTTTAATTTCACTGTAATTCTACCTATTCTCACTCAACTCTATAATGTGCTTGTCCTCCCATTTCACGTGATGCCACCCCGACTCCAAATTATCATCAAAACCATCACCTTTCACTAAACAAAATAAAATTTCGCAAATTATCGAAAGCCATATAACCAATATTATACGTGTTAAAAAACCCACAATTCCCTTTTTAATTATAGAAAACTAAAATCGAATATAAAAAAAAACTAAAACCTTTTACATGTTTATATATATATATATATATATATATATATATATATATATATATATATATATATATATATATATATATATATATAAGAAAAAATATATATAAATA
>Ga0214542_1013170_pt1 | contig 10131 bp, 6 predicted proteins | sample CNSS1metaG_FD_160096 | JGI IMG/M metagenome (GOLD analysis project Ga0214542, IMG submission 160096) | Root nodule microbial communities from cowpea collected in UCLA plant growth center, Los Angeles, California, USA - CNSS1 | ecosystem: Host-associated > Plants > Roots > Nodule | place: USA...
TATATATATATATATATGAAGGTATTTTTGTGAATTAAAGTTTAGCGGGTACATGTATCCACGGGTACGGATACTATGATACCCGTACCGTCTTGTTGACATGCGGATATCAAAAATATCTGTACTCGCGAGTAGCGGGTATCCATTTTTAATATTCGTTTCCTACCCGTTACGGGTTTTATCTGCAGGGTACGAATTTTTTTGACATCCCTAGTTTTAAGATACAATTCTACCTCTAGTATTTTGTATTTATTTTTGCATTATAATTTATTTTGTATTTATTTATTCTACCTCTAGTCTTAAAAATTCTAAAATTACATCTCTTATTTTCGACGTTAGAGTTTCTATACTTTCATCGAAATTCCAATTTTCTCGTTTTAATTTCCATCACTTTTGCCTTTTATAGTAAAAATGTATTTTTTAATTATACTTTAAAAATAACTTTTTGATTACTTTCCAAATTTATATACACTCTTTTATCTTAAAGGTTAAATGATCGTATTTTACTTATTTGGTTGAAAAAACTGTATTTCTCACATACATTTAGTATTTTACTTTTTAAATATAACTCATATTAAAAATATATTTTAGCGAAAAATAAAGTATGAATACGATAAGTGAAATAGTAATTAATTATACACACTGACTTTTTTTATTTTAGTTTATGTCTTTCCATGAAGAATATTAGGGTAAGAGTTGTTTATCTCGTGAGTGTTTGACCTTTGAAAGTTTTGGTTTGTTTTAGAATTTACAGAAAGCATCTTACATGGAATATGCGCACTTATAATAAAATAAAGAAAAAATTGAGTAAACGGAATGCACAGGCACACAGATTTTTAGAAACAATGTACAAAACCAAAGAATCACCAAAATTGCATCGAAAACGCAAAAACGCATAAACAAACTTTGACTCTCGCAAAGCCTTGCCGACGACCAACATCTATAAGGATTCTAATTCTATACCTTGTTTTTGCCAAATTTTACAACACTATCCCATCTCAACATATACAAGTGAGTTGATGGGTTAAAAATTTTAATTTAAATTATTTTATTTCGGTAAAAAAATAAATCGATTCATGGATTACAACTTAGAAGTAAAAATGTGGAATATTTTCGACAGATTGAAAAAAAAAAAACGCAGGATAAATTAAGATATTGAATCCATTAACCGTATCTAGGTATGATCACTAATTTTAATAATATTTTTCCGGTAGACTTGATGTTAAGAAAAAAAGTAAGTAATTTTTTCTTTTTAAGAGTATAATTCTCGAATGAAGTACTACATAAAGAAAAAACTTATTGATACATTGATGGACTTATTAAAGAAAAGTGTTAATGATTATTGGAAAATAATAAAAAAAAAAAAAGGAAGAAGAACTAAAATTATATAAGGGATGACTAAAGTTTAACAAAATTGAAAAAGGAATTATTGCTTAATAATTGGAGTAAAAGTTACATTAAGTTATGGACAAGTTGAAAAGAATATGAAAAGTTACACAAAAGAAGAAATTCTGTGGACACATGTGGATGTTTTTTTTTTGTTATAAATAAATAATCATATAGTTTTGATATAGCATTTTTGGTATGAAAAACTAGGTATAGTTCTCGTAAAATAATTCTATAACGCTGAACGAGAAAAGCTAATTAATGACAAACGAAAAAAAAAAACTCATGTTTATTTATCACGAAATTGCGTCAAGTATTCAAGGTTTTTCGGGTTTATTATATTTCTTTTCCTCTTGTTGACTTAATAATTTGTGCTTAGTACTTTAAATTTATGTTTTTCGAGTTATTCATTTTTGTTCTTGTGCTGCTTTTAAATTCAATTTTAAAGTTTCAAATTTTCTTAAGTTTAAACTTTTTCCTTCAGATTTGAATGTTGCATCTTCAATTGTTCATATTATTGGTATAGTCTATGCAACTAGTTATTCTAATTAGAATTTACATTATAAAATATCACAAGATTTACAAGGTTTATTTGTATATGTTTAATTGTAAAATCTTAATCCTTTTCAAAATAAGCATAAAAATGTTTTACTCTAAATTAAGTGCTGAATTTCACAGTTTTATATACGACTATCTGGTTAACTATTACACTTTTTTTCATTGAAAATATAGAGATTAGTTAATCTAACTAAAAGAACTCGTAATTCACATTTGTTTTATATTTAAGTATTTATTTTTTACGTAAAACAAATTGCTATATTTAATTAGACTCGTGCTTATAATTGCTTTTGTAAACACTTTAATTGAATTAATTTTAAAAGTATTTGTAATAATTATATATCAAAAGTGGTAGGACAATAATGTGCGGAACAAATACAAATACCAACACGTTGACTATTAGTCAAAATGTGACAAAATGATAAATCATAAGTGTTGTAAGGTGTCATAATAGTTAATACAATCACAAATTTACATAATGTAAACTACAACATTTCTTTCAACTTAATCACTAGTATTAATAAATGAGTAAACTACGAATATTGATACTATGATCACTAGGGGAACAAACACCAATACCATAGGAAAGAGCTTGATGCCTAGAAATTGAAATTTAGGTTCACTTATGAATGAAAGCTATTCGAACACTTACTCATTGAAAACCCTCACAAAATTATAATTTACCCTCTAATGTATGATATTTAATCCAAACTTAATTAATTCACTATGGATAATAAAATGAACTTTCATCCTCTCATAAGAGATATCAATAGGAATTTCTCTTATGTGTTAGGTAAAGTTTTCAAGAGTGAAACTCTTAAAGAATGAGATGTATAATAACTGATAATACATAAATTATTACGTTACTACAAGAAAACATAGTATTAGCTTCACTAAAACGCACTTAAAATGACAATCCAGACACAAGTGCGTCGGTCTTGCGTGGAAAATCAGTCCACCCGTCAAACATGGAAGTTTTGGCATATTTTCAACGGCTGTACAATGAACTCAAATAAACGAGAGTTACACGGACACACATTTTGAATAGCTTCCATTTTAACTTTAAATTTATAGCGTCAGTCTAACATTTGTTTCACCTCACACCCCATATAGTTAATTGATTAATTAACTAACTTTAAAACATGATGGCTGAAATCCAAGATTCAACAATAGCTTAGGCAACAACGCAATTCCAGAACACAAAGTAGAGACTCAGATTCAACATTGGTTCAAGCAACAACGCAATTGCAAACCACAAAGCAGAGACTCCTCATGTACTTGATGAAGCTCTCGCCAAAACATCAGATAAGAGTTATCGCTTGTAGTTTGGATCCGTTATATGCTACGGTGTTTCTCTCTTGCATTCACTTCATTAAAGCTTCCAACAAAATTCATGTTTGTAAACAATGTGTGTACATCGAGGCCACACTCTTTCACACAATGTGCTCTCACCCTTCTTTTCCATAATACTCGTGAACCTCATGCGTCGCCTTCGTAACCTAGACTACCCCGTCGGGCTACCTACGCAAACTTCGTCGACACGCTCTTGGCATGTGTAACTTGACAGTTGCTCTCCTCCTTCCAGAAGTCGTTGGCGAAGGTGTCGTCATGCTCTATCTCGCCTTCGTCATTGATGGAGCTTAGGATCTGGGCTTTCAACCATGAATTTTACATTTAGGTTACTCTTCACACAAACTTTACATTTTCAACTAATAAACCTTTTTAGAAGAATTCTTTCCAAAAAAATGTGATAATCTAACCTTGCATCTTACCACCAACGAAAAGAATGGAAGAAGAAATAAATATAAATAACTTTACACTTTTCAAAATTTGAAACTAGACAAATGCATTTTCCACCAAACCTTTTATTAAATGTTTGTTTCAGACTGAAATTATCTTTTATTCAAATTTCAAATTTGTTTGCCTTAAGAAAACCGTCCTAATTTAATTTTAAAATTTTAGAAGTTTATTAAACATTAGAGTCAGTTTCACCACTCTACTTTTTCTTTTTTAAATTAAAAATTAATTTTTTAACATTAATGGAGCCCACTTTAATTAACTTTTTTGGTTTTAAAATTCTATTTTTTTCTTTTAACTTCTCAATTAGTTTGTTTTGTATTTCGTCCAATTGCATTGCTTTTACTGACATAATTTGTTACCATTAAAAGGCCATTTCTTATTTATGGTGGGTAATTTTTTTCATTCTTGTAGTACCTAATGAAATTATTAACATGTTATCACAATAAATGTGTATTAGTATTAGATCTCTTAGTTTAAACTACAAATGGTAGTTTCAATTATTAGCAAATTGAATGGCTTAAATAGGAGACTTTTAGTCGTACCTTAGGTAGAAAATCTTACTTACTACAATACAATTCATCATACCTCTTATAATAAGAATCAACACTAAAGGGAGTTGCACAATCATTGGTCCATCAAAGGAGGACATTGCCTCCACTAGTCAATGTGTGTTCTATGTTGATGATGATTTTTCTCCTTGTTTGATGGCCCTCAAGAAGTTCTTTATTAGAAAGGCCATAATGTTACACAATGTTCCTTTCCTCCTCTCATTTGCTAAAGGTCATGGTGAAGGTTCATTACAATGATGTTGCAGTTCAAGTATGAACATTCAAGGTTGTTACTATGACCCAAACACTTTAGAGCTTCATTGTCTGACTTTGACATCCGCCAGATATACATTATAAACTTTGGTATATATTTATATTAATGTTTTTACATATGAAATATGTGATATTCTAATTAATGTGTAAATATGTATTTATGTGTAGCACTAACGTCAAACAATCCTACATATGGAAAATAAGAAAAAGTTATCTACTTAAAATTCTATGATCATAGGTACAAACTTCATAAAGGTGCCATCATGGTGCAATTGATTTTGGTAAGGACAGTGACATACCATTGTACACATATATGGCTGATGTGTTGGAGATTGCATTGCATAATCAGGAGCTAAACATATATGTAATTCAGTTTCAGATGATGTGAGCTAAATTTTAAAACTTTCATATTCAATACTCATCATATATATGTGTGTGTATGGGTGAATGGGAGGGGGTGGGTATAGGTGTGGGTGTGGGTTAGTAGATGGATGGGTGTGTGTGTGTGGACGTAGATGTGCATGTGCATGTGTGTGTGTGTGTTTGTGTATGTGTGTGTGTGTGTGTGTGCACATATGATTATATGTATGCGTGTGCGTGATGTGTGTGTTCAGGTTTATGTGTGTGTATGCAGGCGAATGTACTTGTGTGTGGGTGTGGGTGTCTGTGTGCACGCGTATGTGTGTGTGTGTCTATATGTGTGTGTTTGTGTATGTGTGTGTGAGTGCACACATGCATCTGTGCTTGCGTAATTTCTAAAAATAGTTTGGGGACAAAAATTATATTTAATCCACCTTAAATTGTAATTAAACACTATTTTTATAATTTTAGTAATTTACATATTGAATGACAATTCTTTTTAGTTTATATATATATATATATATTATATATATATATATATATATATATATATATATATATATATATGCATTCATACTTGTCTCAGACCATTTGTCAAACTTTGTTTGCATTGTGGAAATTTGTGAGCAATTGTGTTCTAAAATGTCTATTTGGTATTAAATTCTTTGTAGGTTTAACGGTACACAAAAAAAAAAAACATAACTTAAAAAAGAGCTTACTATGTTTTCATCACTAAACTATAATGTGATTTTAGTTTTAGTTCATATGTAAAAGTTTGATCTTGTTAAGTCCCTATGCTTAAGAAATGCATGGATGCAATCCTCAATGACTAACAACGTTAAAGTTTTTTTTTACGTGGTAAATGTTGTACCATGTCAGTATTTCGTTAGTGGTCATGTGGCAAACTATTTAATTTAAAAAAGGGAAAAATATGATTTTGGTCCCTCATGTTTGACTAAAATTTAGAAATGGTCCCTGGTCAAAACTTGGTAACTGTTTGGTCCCTATACTTTCAAAATTATTGTTTTTAGTCCCTATGTTTGGACGACGTTAAAAATAATAAACGGTGTGCCACGTGTTATTTAATTTTTTTATTAAAAAAAAAACTAGCGTCGGCCTGACACTTTTTGATACCTGAAGTTTGAACTTAATTTGAAAATGGTCCCTAGTTCAAACTTGGTCACTGTTTGATCCTTGCACATGCAAAATCATTGTTAAAATATAATAATAATACTACTATTAATAATAATAATAACATTATATAATAAAAATAATAATATTATTATATAATTGTTAATAATAATATTATCATATATTAATAATAATTAATAATATTAATATATAAATAATAATATCAATAATACTATTAATAATTATATATCAGTACTATAATTATATTTTTAATAATATTAATATTAATATTATTATTATTTTATAATCTTATTAATTACTAATATTACTAATACTAAAAAAATATTAAATAATATTATTATTAATAATATATAATAATAATTATTATTATATATTATTAATAATAATATTATTAATTATTATTAATATTATTACTAATATATTATTATTACTAAGTAATTATTATTAATATTAATACTAATAATAGTGATAATATTATTATTTATTTTAATATTATTAATAATCATATATAATAATAATATTATTATGATGTATTAATAATATTATTATTATATATTATTATTATTATTATATAATTATTATTCAATTTGCAGGGACTAAACAGTGACCAAGTTTCAAATAGGGACCATTTTCAAATTAAGTTTAAACTTCAGGGACAAAAAACATATTTGTTTCTAGTTTTTGTGAAAAGCATCGGCCTAGCCGACACTGTTTTTTTTTTTTATAAAAGAAAATTAAATAACACGTGGTACACCGTTTGTTATTTTTAATACCGTACAAAAATAGACTAAAAATAATGATTTTGAAAGTATAGAGACCAAACAGTGACCAAGTTTCGACCATGGACCATTTCCAAATTTGGGTCAAACTTGAGGGACCAAAAACATATTTTTCCCTTTAAAAAATGAAATTAATTTTCCACTTCATCGTCTTCTTCTTTCTCAAGTTAGGGCTTCGGCCGCCAAATCTTCACCAAAGACTTCTTCTCCAGCATCCACCCAGATCGAAGGTCCTTTTAAGACGAGTCCCTATTGCCACTAGCCATCGTCGTATCGCCTTGTTCATTATGCCCCATGAGAGGCGTTCCCCCTATTTCTTCTTCAATTGCATACCCATAGGCATGGTAGGGTACTTCTTCTTCAATCGCACCTCCTTTGTTAGGCCATAGATGTCGGCAACGACGATTGCAATCAAAAGTTCCATCAACATTTTCCCTTCTCCCACTTCCAAAATCATGAGGGTTCTCTTTCTTCCCCATTCTTCACGCTCTCTTACTGATTCCAATTGCTATTTAGGAGCTCGAATTGTTGAATTGGAGATGGGGGTAATGGAAATTTCTACTATCCTCTTTAGTTGGCATGTTTCTAGTCCAATTTACCATTTTTCATTGTGGTGGGGCTCATGTGGTTTAGGGTTTATTTGGTCATCTTTGATATTTATTTAATTTCTCTAATATTTTCAATTTCGTTTTAGTTAAACCAAGTTTCAAATCTTCATGATCATTCTGTTAGGTCCAAACATGAAACGATTGATAAGAAGTTGAAGAACTTTAAAATTTGAGTACTGATGAATGCTTGGTGACTCATCATGCTACACAGCTCATCTGAATTGTATTGTTCAAATTTTGAGAAAGGAAAATCTATATAAATGAACAAGAGAAGAACAAGGAAACTGATATTGGAAATTACTAATATTAATGTCCTCTTATAAGAACATGATTGCTACTTAAGCCTTTGTATCAACAAAGTAGTATCCATTTGATTTTGATTAAAAGTGAAGTTTCTTTGTCTTTTTTCTACCTTAATAATTATAGCATATGATTGTTCAAGAGCTTTGTCTCTAAGGTGATCAATTGATATGCTAAATGGCCACCCTCTATTATAAGTTATACATACCATTTGGGCAAATATTTCAAGGGCTAAATATGTTTTTAGTCCCTAAACTTAGATGAGAAGTTGAAATTCGTCCTTGTCTCAAACTTTGATTTATTTTGTTCCTCAAACTTTAGAAATGAATGGATATAGTTCTTTTAATCCAATAACATTAACTTTTTTTTTTGTTAAATGGTGTTCCAAGTTTGTATTTAAGTTGTTTACACAATTTATCATGTTCTAACTCAAATGTCAACTTGGAACATCATTTGACACATAAAAAAAATAAAGTTGATATCGTAGGGTTAAAAGGACTATATCCATTCATTTTTAAAGTTTGAGAACCAAAATGTATCAAAGTTTGGGATAGGGATAAATTCCAATTTTACGTTCAAGTTTAGGCACTAAAAACATATTTAACCCATATTTAAATGATCATTTTCTCCTTTTAAAAGTATATAGTCTCCTATTTTTGTCTGTTGAAAAAAACCAAAATTGTGGATGAAAAATGGAAGGGAGGTGATGAAGGTTGTATGTGTGGATTAGGAATGGAAGGTATCGGTGCTGGAAATGGAAAGCGTCGGAGAATTTGGGTGGGTGTCCTAGTGATGAAGGTCGAAGTGGACGAAAGGAAGAAAATGATGATGAAGGGTGTTTAGGAAATAGAAATAGGCCTTCAAGAAGCCCTTAAACCTAACAAAGAAGAAGAAGATGAAGTGGAAAATTAATTTCATACATAGAATAAATAATTTGCCACGTGTCCCATAATGAGATGCTGACATAGAATATTGTTTCCCATATAAAAAAAATTACACCATTAGTCATTAAAGACTAAATTCATGCGTTCCTTTAGCATAGCGACCTAACAGAATCAAACTTTGAAATAGGGACTAAAACTCAAATTGCGTTATAGTTTAGGGACCAAAAACATAATCAACCTTTAAAAAAATACAAATAGATAATTATCCTTATTCTAATTATTATTGCCTTAATCATCACATTTAAGTAAAAATCATCACTAAATTAACACACAAAATTTATTTATTCTTAATTTAATAAATCTTTTAAGACAATTTTCAATGTGTAAACAACACTCAATTTTGGGTAAGAGAATAACGACTTGCTTGGTATCATCTTCATAACTCCTAAAGTTAACGATGAGTTGAACCATTGTTAGTAGTAAGTATGCAACTTACAACGACACTTCCAATTAATGACAATTGCAAATGTGTTGTTACAAGACCCTTTTTAACTATCGTTCAAAACCCATTATTGCTCACCATAGTTACCTACATAATGACAAAAAACACATATTGTGTCTCGGTGAAATTTGAGTAATTTGAAAAATAGAATTGAAAATTGAAATGCTTTATTTAATGTACTAGTGACTTAGGGAATAGAGGTTGCAAGGTTGTTGAAAAGTATCTCTACAAATTTATCAAACATTAATTTATTTTTCTAATTTTTTCATTATCCTACAACAATAGATCATAAAGGCACAAAAGAAGTTGCTGAATTTTCAATTATATATATCGTACAACCCAAGATGCACATTTTCACTTAGAAATGTCAATTGCACATTTCTAGATGTCTAAATTTGATGGCACAACAAATTCTTTAGTTTAATGTTGTAAGTGAAAACCAAGTTTCCTATAAAGTCTATCATTCTTGTTTATAAAAAAATAAATTTATTTCTAATAACAATCCAATTTCTTTTTTTTAACTAATTTGAGTTCAAACTAATCATTTTGCATACTCATATTTCATATATTATTGATTTTCATACTTAAATTTACTTTCTAATATTGTATTGAAGTCATTAGATTGATTGTTGAGCTTATTTTGTTACTTGATATTGAACTCTCATTGATTTTCATACTTGATGTCTTTAGAGCGATAGTGTATGTTAGAGATCCCATGTTTACTAAATATAAGATTAATTTACAATATTAAGTGGTGGATATTTAACTTTATTAAGTCGATTTTGTACAATTGAGTTAAACTTAAGTTTCACTACTTTAATATGGTATTAGTGATATTAAAAGTCTATCCTATATTATATATATATATATATATATATATATATATATATATATATATATATATATATATATTTTTTTATATATTTTTTATAAAAAATATATTTATTATATATATTATTTTTTTTATATAATATATATATA
>Ga0214542_1013171_pt1 | contig 10130 bp, 6 predicted proteins | sample CNSS1metaG_FD_160096 | JGI IMG/M metagenome (GOLD analysis project Ga0214542, IMG submission 160096) | Root nodule microbial communities from cowpea collected in UCLA plant growth center, Los Angeles, California, USA - CNSS1 | ecosystem: Host-associated > Plants > Roots > Nodule | place: USA...
GACTATCATTCCCCATCCAAAACCTTACAAATTGCATTGGCTTAATGAAAGTGGGGATTTGACAGTCCAACATCAAGTGAAGGTCAAGTTATCCATAGGGAAATATGAAGATAGTGTGCTATGTGATATAGTACCTATGGAAGCTTGCCATGTTTTATTGGGAAGACCTTGGCAATTTGACAAGAAAACCATGCATAATGGTCTTACCAATGAAATCACCTTCACTCACAAGGATAGAAAATTTGTCTTGCATCCTTTATCACCATCCCAAGTGGTAGAGGATCAAATCCAAATGAGAAAGAAATTGGAAAAGGAGATAAAAGAGGATAAAAAAAAGTCTTCCCTCTCTCCCAAAAAAGTAACTAAAGATGAATCTGAGGTGGGAGAGATTGGTGTTCCTTCTCCAAGGTCATTCAACATGAGAACATTTTGACTATAAAATCTTTGAACCAAGTTCTCAATGATGAACAACCTTCATGCCTCTTGTTGTGTAAAGGAACACTCACATGCACTACCACATTTCTTGAACTTAAGAGTCTACCTTCTAAAATTGAAAATCTTTTGAAAGAGTTTAAGGATATATTCCCTAAGGAAGGGCCAATTGCGCTTCCTCCTTTTAGAGGAATTGAGCATCAAATAGATTTAGTGCTTGGGGCAAGTCTTCCAAATAGACCAGCCTATAGGAAAAATTCTCAAGAAACAAAGGAGATAGAGTCTCAAGTGCAAGAATTGTTGGAGAAGGGTTGGGTTCAAAAGAGCCTTAGTCCTTGTGATGTGCCTGTTTTGTTAGTGCCTAAAAAGGATGGAAACTGGAGAATGTGTTGTAATTGTAGGGCTATAAATAATATCACCATCAAATATAGGCATCCAATCCCTAGGCTTGATGACATGCTTGATGAGTTGCATGGGTTCCTCATGTTTTCTAAAATTGATCTAAAGAGTGGTTATCATCAAATAAGAATCAAAGAAGTTGATGAGTGGAAAACTGCTTTTAAGACCAAATTTGGACTATATGAGTGGTTGGTGATGCCCTTTGGGCTTACTAATGCACCTAGCACATTCATGAGGCTAATGAATCACGTTCTTAGAGAGTGCATAGGAAAGTTTGTGGTTTTTTACTTTGATGACATTTTGATCTATAGCAAGAGCTTGCATGAGCACATAGACCATCTGAGGTCTATCCTTACCATCCTTAGGATAAATAGTTTGTTTGCAAATAAAGAGAAATGCACTTTTTGTGTAGATAGTGTTATTTTCTTAGGTTTTGTAGTAAATAAAATTGGGGTCCATGTTGACCCTACAAAAATAAAGGCCATCCAAGAATGGCCTACTCCTAAAAATGTTGGAGAGGTTAGGAGCTTCCATGGTTTGTCAAGCTTTTATAGGAGGTTTGTTCCTAACTTCTCTACTTTGGCTTCACCCCTTAATGAACTTGTCAAGAAAGATGTATCTTTTAATTGGGGTGAAAAGCAAGAGTCTGCTTTTCAACAACTCAAGGAAAAGCTCACCAATGCACCCATCCTAGCTTTACCAAACTTTTCAAAAACCTTTGAGCTAGAGTGTGATGCATCCGATGTAGGAATAGGTGTTGTGTTGTTGCAAGGAGGGCACCAAATTGCTTATTTCAGTGAAAAACTTCATGGTGCCTCCCTCAACTATCCCACCTATGATAAGGAATTATATGCCTTAGTTAAGGCCCTTCAAACTTGGGAACACTACCTTGTGTCCAAAGAGTTTGTCATTCATAGTGACCATGAGTACCTAAAATATTTGAAGGGCCAACACAAGCTGAATAAAAGACATGCTAAGTGGATGGAATTCTTAGAACAATTTCCTTATGTGATAAAGTACAAGAAGGGCAAAAGTAATTTGGTGGCTGATGCCTTGTCTAGAAGGCATACCTTGTTTTCAAAATTGGGAGCCCAAATTCTTGGATTTGATCACATTCCAGAAATGTATAATCAAGATTATGAGTTTTCCTCTACTTATGCTGAATGTATGCTAAGACCTCAAGGAGGTTTCTATGTGAATGGAGGGTATTTGTTTAAAGAAGGAAAAATTTGTATTCCCCAAGGTTCACAAAGAAAACCCCTTGTTCAAGAAACACATGAAGGGGGATTAATGGGTCATTTTGGGGTAGAAAAAATCCTAGGTCTTTTAAAAGAGAAATTCTTTTGGCCCCATATAAGGAAGGATGTCCAAAGGCATTGTAATATATGTATTTCATGCTTACAATCTAAGTCTAAAACAATGCCTCATGGATTATACACCCCTTTGCCTGTTGCTTCAGCCCCTTGGGAAGATATAAGTATGGATTTTGTCATAGGACTCCCAAGAACACAAAGGGGTTTTGATTCCATTTTTGTAGTGGTAGATCGTTTTAGCAAAATGACACACTTTATACCCTGCCATAAAGTGGATGATGCTAGTAACATTGCTAGGCTTTTCTTTAGATATGTGGTCAAGCATCATGGTATACCCCGCACCATAGTTTCTGATAGAGACACCAAGTTCCTTAGCCACTTTTGAAAACACTTTGGTCAAGGTTAGCAACTAAGCTTAATTTCTCTACTTCATGTCACCCACAAACTGATGGGCAAACTGAAGTTGTTAATAGGTCTTTGTCTACTATGTTAAGGGCAATTTTGAAAGGGAACCATAAATCTTGGGATAAATGCCTTCCTCATATTGAGTTTGCCTACAATAGAGTAGTTCATAGGACTACTAAAATCTCTCCATTTGAAGTTGTTTATGGCTTTAATCCTCTCACTCCCATGGACTTGCTATCACTTCCTACATCTTTTGATTTTATTCATAAAGAAGGGGTGGCAAAATCTGATTTTGTTAAGAAAATGCATGAAAAGATTAAAAGCCAAATCCATCAACAAACAGAGAGGTATGCTAAGTACAACAATAAGGGGAAGAGGAAAATAATTTTTGAAGAAGGGGATTGGGTGTGGCTACACCTTAGAAAAGATAGATTTCCTAAGCAAAAGGAAATCTAAAGTTAGCCCTCGAGGTGATGGTCCCTTTAAAGTGCTGAAAAGGGTAAATGATAATGCGTATAGGCTCGAGTTGCCTGAAGGCTATGATATGCATGCCACCTTTAATGTTGCTGACTTAATACCTTTTGAAGGTGGTACAGATGATGAGGCAGAGACTGCAGATTTGAGGACAAATCCTTCTCAAGAGGGAGGGGATGATGAGATGCCTCGAGCCAAGGGACCTACAACAAGAGCCATGGCTAGGAGAATACAAAAGGAATGGGCCTTAAATGCGCATGCAAGGCCCAAGATGAACTTCACATGGGCCAAGGAAGATGTGAAGACCTAGCCTAGGACATTTTGCTTGTAAATACAAGATTAGGATTTTATTTTGGGCTTTGTATTTTGGGCCCAGTAGAATAGGGTTTTCTTTGGGCCATGTATTGGGCCTTAGAGGAAATTGCGCTTTAGAAGTAATTTTGGACCAAAAAGGGGAATTGGGCCAAATGGGCCAAGAGTAGTGTGTCTACTCTAGAAAAGCCTAGAAGCTTCTCAAACTTGCTCTCCAAGGATGAGTGTTAGCTTCCCATGGCAAGACAAGTGTGACTTGCTTAGGTGGTAAGTCACACCTCCCACATGCTCCTTTTTGGCTCCAAAATTCAACTTTCTAGACTCCTTTTTCCCTCCAATTTTTGGAGACTCCTTGGTCTCATTTTAGCCTATAAATAGAAGGCTCAGGAGATGTATTTTTCAGCTTGAAATTGAGTAATGAATTGCTGCCCAAATTTGTGCACAAATCTCTTTTGGGTTCACCTTAGAGTAAACTCTTCTCTAGTTTACTCTAGTCTTCTTCCTTAGGAGTTGGCCTGACCTCTCTTAAGAATCCTTCCACCTACACCAAACCAAACACCTTAAGCTTCTTTCCTTCATGCTTCCGCATCCAACACCATCCATGGAGCCTCCATTCTTCATGCTAGCTTCAATGGAGACAAGAAGAAGCTTATATATATATATATATATATATATATATATATATATATATTGGATGTCCACATCATTCCAGCTTCAAGTAGCTTTGCCATTTCCTTTCTTACCACCTCTTTCATATTGCAGTTGAAATGTCTTTGGGGTTGAGCCGCAAGTTTATACTCATCCTCCATCAAGATTTTGTGCATACAATAAGATGTACTAATACCTTTCATGTCATATAAGGCCTAGTCTATTGCACCTTTGTTGGCCTTCACCACCTTCACTAGCTTGTTTCTTTTTCACTTATGAGTGTACTGCTCAGAATCACAGGTTGACCACGATCTTCTCTAAGGAAAACATATTTAAGATGACCTGGTAGCTACTTCAACTCTAATTTTGGTTACTACTCTTGTTCTTCATTTTTGGGCTTGAGCTCCAATTTTGGGGCCACAAAAGAGGAAACTTCTTTGGTTTTATTCAGATCTTCCAAGCACTTTTGAACTTCCTCTTTCAACTTGGCAGTCCACACTTCTAGTTGATTTGTTAAAACTATCTCAAGTGGGTCTATTACTATAACTTTTTCTTTAATCTCTAAGAATACTTCATCAAGTACATCCATTCTAAAGCAATCCTTTTGGTCATGGGGATGCTTCATGGCTTCAAATACATTGAATATGATCTCCTCATCATGCACTCTCACTTTTAATTTGTCATTGTCAACATCAATGATGACCTTTGCTATTTTGATGAAAGGCCTTCCAAGGATGAGAGGTACTTCTAAATCTTCTGCCATATCCATGATTACAAAATCTACTGGAAAGTAGAATCTATCTACTTTGACCAGTAAGTCTTCTACAATTCCATATGGATATTAACAGATCTATCAACCAATTGAACTGTTATTCTGGTTGGCTGAACATCTACATTTCCAACTCTTTTCAACATGGACAATGGCATTAAATTGATACTTGCTCCTAGGTCTAGCAATTTTTTGCCCACTATTAAGCCGCCAATAGCTATTGGTAGTGTGAAACTTCCTGGATCCTTAGATTTTGAAGGCAAGGAATTTTGAATAATGGCATTGCAGCCAGCTTCCAATTTCTCTCATCCTCTTGAATTCTCCTTTTCTTTGTAAGCAGATCTTTCATGAATTTTGCATAGGTAGACATTTGCTCCATTGCCTTTGTGAAAGGTATATTGATATGCAATCTCTTAATCATATCCAAGAATGTAGTGAATTAAATTTCTCTATCCTTTCTAGTTAGCGCATGAGGATAAGGAAAACTTGTCACAAGGATATTTTTCATCTCAACATCTCTCTTTCCTTTTTCTTTTCTTTTCCCCCTTTTTCTCTCCTTTTTTTCTATTTTTGCATTTACTTTAGTATTTACATCTGATATATCTTTTTTTACATTGTTTTGTTCACCTTCACCGTTTAGTGGAATTTTTTCTATTAGTTTTATTTTCTCTTTTTTTCATTCAAACTTATTCTTTCCCTACTTTCTTTTGAATTTTGTCTACTCAAATGGTCTCCAATTCCCACTCCTATCACAGTACCTTGTCTAGTTGTGATAAATTTGCAGTGCTCCTTAGGATTTACTTCAGTGTTGGTTGAAAATTGACTTTCTTGTGGTCAACAAGCTCCTTGGCTATTTGTCTAACTTGCACCTTCAAATTTCTTATAGAGGCCTCTGTGTTATTCTAATTTGTTGTTGAAACCTGAATGAATTGAGCTAGAGCATCCTCCAATTTGTTCAATTTATCCTGCTAGAATGGTTGTTGGCTTTGGTAAGGTGCTTCCTTATTATGCCTTTGTGGATTTCTAGCTTCTTGCCTCCATCCAAAATTGTGGTATTGATTATTCCTCCAATTTGAATTCTACTGGAAGTTAAAACTTTCTTATTTTCTTGAATAAACTTTGTTTTTGAACATTGGCCATTAGGGTTCTCACCAGTACAGAAATCACACCTCAGAACTTGCTAAGATGTGCCAATTGTTATTGCTCCAACCTGCATCTTAGTCATTTGCTTTTTAATTTCCTCCACTTATTGTAGGTTAAGATAACATTTTGTGCGTCTAATTCCAAAATCTCTCTCTTATTGTGTTGGCTCCTATCATGCTGCACTTAGTGGTCACTAGCTAACAAGGATTCTATGATTTTGTTTGCTTTAGCCACATCTTTTCTCATCACAGATCCTTCTGCAAAAGCATTCAAAAGCATTTTGATGTGTGGCCTTAATCAACTATAGAACATGTTAAGTTCAGCCACATCATCAAATCCATAGTTTGGACACTTTTTGAGAAGTGATTTGAATCTCTCCCATGCTTCACATAAAGGTTCATCTATTCCTCATGAAAAAATTACAATTGTTGACCTGCACCTACGTATCTTGATGGTACGAATAATATGGTCAAGAACTTCCTTTCCACGTCTTCCTAATTCAACAGACTTTGATTTGGTTGAGATTACAACCAAATTTTTGCTTTTCTAGTTAAGGGAAAGGGAAACAATCTGAGGTAAGTTGCCGCTTCATCCCCTCTTGATATTCCCATGGTGCCACACAATTCATATAAGGTTGTTAGATGATTCTAGGGGGTCTTCATTGTCCAACCCTACAAGTTGGTTTGTAGTTATAAGTGACAGCAAGGCAAGTTTCATTTCCACACCCATGGTAGGTTTGACCATGCTTGAAAACTTCCTTGGCCCTTGTTGTTGAACATAAAATCTCCTTTGTTTACTGTGTTCTTCCATTTGTTCATCCAAATTTTGCTGAATTGAGTTAGGAAAAGGTGAATTTTCTTCAATCTAATGGTGTTACTACTCAAGTTATGCCTATTGCTTCATCTTTCTATTTTTGTTGTTACTTCTCCTTCCAGTTGTCTCTATTTCTATATTGATGAGGCCGGTATCACGGTTAATCGGCGAAAATTGGCTCCAATCGACGATGAACGTCCGGAACGGCCTCCATAGGTTGATTCATTCGGTGGAATCAACTGAAAATGCAGCGAAATACTCTATTAAGATTAGATCTCTCTCGTTCCAGTGGGGAACTCTCGTTTCTCACTGGTTTGGGCAACCCAACGAGGTTAACAACCTAATTTAAGGTTTTTGGTTGAGCTAAGACGAAATGGGGGGAAAATCAACCACTCTCATTCATCCAAGTTGGCTTATAATGAAATGGCCTACACCTTTTATAGTGTAAGGGTAGCCGAAAGCAAACGAAAAAGAATCCTAACGGCAAAGCTGTCGTGAACGATGTGAACAACAATAGTTTAACGGAAAGCTAACAAAAGAACTAGGAGCAAAAGAGAGGTTGGTCGTCTAACAACAAATCCTAACGGCAAAAACCCTAGACGCTAAAGGAGGGAGATCGTGAACGAAAGCCCTAGTCTGATACGTTCTAACGCGTGAGTGGAACTAGGCGTGAAAAGAACCAAGCAGATGTGGAAGTAATGTAGGTTGGATCCGTGTGAGGCTTGGAAGAAAAGATACCCTAGCAAAGGATGGCCGAGGGTTGGCACGCATGAAAGAAGAAACGTAACGCTACTGACTCGGTGATAAGAAAAGTGGAAAATGCGTGAATAACCCTAGTTGAGACATTGGTTTCAATGGGATGTCTTTGAAGAAGCGAGACTCTCGACCCATACTGGAATCAATTAGAAAAAAACATGGTGGTGCGTTGGACGTTGGGTCGTAGGTGGAGTTTGATGTTACCCGTGATGTTGAAATTGGGTTGTCCAAGTATGTGGTCCACAACGCATGGAGCAAGTTAAAGCAATGGGTTGCATAATTAAAACGAGCCCAATTATTATGCTGAAAATAAAATATTCAAAATAACATGTATTTATTTAAAACAAAGATAAAAGAAATGGGTCTTGTCAATGGCCCAAACTATGAGCTTTAATGGGATCACATCATAGATCAAACAACAAAGTTTCTTTCTGTTCTCTTATTGGCATGCACAACAACTCAAGATCAAGTGAGCAAAGCAATGTGATATTTCAAAACAAAATTAAATAACTAACTACTATAATGATTTACATAAATATACAATAAATCAAGGTGATTACAAACTATTAATTTAACTTAGTGCAAATCCTTGACAACGATGCCAAAAACATGTCGAGACCTAGTTTAGGGTCTGTAAATTTGTCCAACAAGTTCACTTGGTTTATTGTAGCACAACAAGGTCGTATCCACAAGGATTTGGTAAATAAATCAATGATTTATAATCTTTTCAAGTTTGGCAATGAAACGGTAGAAAAGGTTTGATTTAATATCTTAAAAATATATTGAAATTAGAACTTAGAGAAGTAATGTTGACTAAAGACGATGGGATTGGACTTGGCTTCTTTCACTCAATTGCATTGCCCTTAATTATCTACAAATTATGTTCTTTATCTTAGTGTTCCTCGAAGTACACTTACTTGTAATTCTAACCTCGTGTCTAAGCGTTATAACCTAAGGGTGTCAGACGCAAGATGTCCCGATCCAGGGGGAGGAACCCTTGCATTAAGAACAAGACTCTTTAAACCAACTAAAGTCGCATATCCATGTTTGGTATAGGTCAAGCATTAGGAAATTTGATTAGATCTAAACATTATACAAGATGTCTCTACATCTAGTACTGATCAGGTATGATGATTGGCCAAGTCACCAAAGTAATAAAACCAAATCATATAAAACAAGAACATAATAAATACATAATCAAGGGTAGTGCAAAGAGTTTAGAAGTTATATCCAATCCCAACTATAGAAGATGTTAATTGCTCATGATGATGTATACAATAAGAACATGAAGTAGCCTTCTTCCTTCCATAGCTTTTCAAAGATATACAATAATAACTAAAGCTAACTATGGAGTTTCTCTCTATAAAATGATTTATAAAATCAACATGAAAATAACATAGGCATGCCCTATATTCATATAATTTCTTAGTGTTGCTCTAGCTTCCATCCTTGAAGATCAACCCTAAAGGTTTCCTTCTCCTCAATCTGTATTTATATGCAAAAAGGGGCTATTTTAATGATTTTTATTTCGAATTAATGCAAGATAAGTGTCCAAATGATATGCAATTTAACTAATACTTGACACTTATCAACACCCAAGTCTTCCCCACGAGCTCCTCACAACTTTGCATCTCCACTAGCATATGCATCAACATCTATTCCCATATAACAAAAGTTATACAATCATCACAGGTGGAAACTTCAACCACAAACATCTACAAATTCATTTGTTCTCGTTGAATGTTATTGATATAGATTGTTTGAAATTCCATAATTTGATGATACTTTGATGATTTGATGATTGCACAAACATGAAGGTTAATTTTGGGGCTTAGGGATGGCTTGAAAACATGATGTCAAGGTTAAAATTGTTGGGGTTTTGTGTTCGTCTAAGTCTAATTGAACATGTATAAAAGCTAGAAGCATGCTTGAATGTGTTTTTCGTGCAATTGGATGAATGAGTTGAGCCTCTGGGTTTTGGGGTTCTCACAGACAAAGGGATTTTGGACTCTACACCTGAATCTTGGTGCACCACTAGGCGGCAGCTAGGCTTCGCCAGGTGATGCTTAGTGTGTAGTAGAAAATATGTGGTTGTTTGTGTGTTGGTGCAAATTGGATTGCTATGGGAGTCCATCTTTTGGGATGGATGTTCTATTGACATAAAATGAACCTAAGGAATATGTGTTGAGTCTAATGTACAAATATATGACTATCTGATTATGTTTAACTTGGATTGGAATTTAAGGGTTTAGTGCAGGCGCTATTTGAGATAATTTTTATGACTTTGCATGAATTGGGTGCATTATTTGGTTGTTGGCTTTGAGTCCCCTAAGAGCATGATTGATTCCTTGTTAAATTCAAGTGTTGGCATGGTCTTAATTGGGAATTGATATCGTTGTCGTTAGGCGATCAAATTACCACTACTTAACTTTAGCAACTTCAGTACTGCCAAGTTAGTAGTGAACAAAATAGTTAGGGTTAAGATAACCTTGAGTCGTCTCACAACGAATACGGAATTGATCTCAAATATTTGATTCTTAAAAATGCAATTTAAACTAGCAACTATAAAAATAGGGGGTTTTGATATGCAAAGAAAATGACACGGAAGATTGTAAACACAGTAATAGTAAATAGGTCAATTCCACTGCTTTTTCTAAATAAGATTC
>Ga0214542_1013174_pt1 | contig 10126 bp, 9 predicted proteins | sample CNSS1metaG_FD_160096 | JGI IMG/M metagenome (GOLD analysis project Ga0214542, IMG submission 160096) | Root nodule microbial communities from cowpea collected in UCLA plant growth center, Los Angeles, California, USA - CNSS1 | ecosystem: Host-associated > Plants > Roots > Nodule | place: USA...
CATAGTATGAATATGATGAAAATGTTGAATTATCAATTTATCATCTAATTCCCCAAAGTCTTTACTTAATTTTGTGAACTTCTTAAAGTTTTCCAATTTTTAAACATTGAAAGTTTTATCATAAAAAAATAAAAAAAAAATAAAAAAAAACGGGGGGCGGCTCGCGGGCCGGCGGCCAACGTATATGCGGGGCGGGCTAGAGTATGCGGCCCGCATAAAATATGCGGGGTGGGGCGGGCCGGCCCGCGGTGTGCGGGCCTTATGCGGGACGGGCCTAAACAGGGCGGACCGGCCCGCATTGCCACCCCTACTTCCAAACACTTACATAAGTATATATATTGATTTTAACAATTACATTATTCTTAAAAGTGATGATAGATAAAATATCAAAAACATCATTTGTTTAAAAGAGTCGATAACAAATCTAAGATATATGAATATGATGAATCTCAAGAACATAACAGAAAGAGCCGATATCAAACCTAAGAAACATAGATTCATTGAGTATTTAGTGATACACTTTAAAGAATTATATTTTTATAGTCTTTTAAGATACAAAATCTAAGCTATTTTATGAAACAACAATAGGACTTGGGCGAATCCAAGTTGGTATTTTAAAAAGATTGATGAATGGTAGTATGTGGGTATGAAAAGGAAAGTGGATAGTGAAATTGAAATAGTAATGGTGAGTGTGATGGCTAGAAAGACACTCAATTTGACCTTGGAGGAACAACAATGATGAGTGAAGCTCAAGTTTCTAAGTCCAGCTCATTTCTCAAAACGTGATTTCCTTAGCTTAATCAATTGGGACGTTTCATATTCTTTCATCCTTTTCTCTTTATTTTATTTTATTTTATTTATTTATTTTATTCAATTGATTGGTTGTCGGTTTCTTAAATACCCATGTCACACTTTGACTATTCATGGACAACACAAGTTAACGCAGCTGGCAAAGGAATAATAATCCATATAAAACACCTTTTCCTAAATTCTGGTTTAGACAATTTCCCTTAGTTATTTTGTAAAATAAAATAAAAAAATCAGACGGATATTAATACAAATTAAAATTAGTTTATGAATAGGTAATTTATAAAGCTTCCCTAATATATTATTTTAATCTATTTTTAATTTATTGAGAAACTTATGTTTTTTTCTAAAATCCCTTAAAATATATCTAAACATAGGTAGAACGAAGGCTATATTTTTTTTGTTAAGAACCTAACATCTAATTTTTTTTTATCAATAATAGAAAATATATCAGTAAAATAATAGGATGTTCTAACCCAAAATATTTATTTATTTACAAAAGATAAAAAATATTAATAAATAAAAAATTGTATAAATTCTATCCTCTACATAATCAATTCATTATAAATTAAAATCTCCATATTGCATTATATGTTTCTGTTGCCATTCATCAATACCCAACATTTTGAATACCTTTTTCTACTAAACGGTAAATTTTGTATCAATTTAATTATCTATTTTATGACTTTCATTTATTATTTAATAAAATTCACGTGAATTTTATTCAATAATATAATTATTTTATAAATGTTAAGATGAAAAGTATAATATTAAATAGTATTTAATATTTCTATTTAACACGGGAATTTTTCATTAAAAAATTGTATCAATCCCATTTATTTAATTTTTTAAAGAATCATATAACTTACGAGTTAAATAAATTTTAAAAACCATGAAATACACCGTTTTCACATCATTAATTTATTATTATTATTATTATTATTATTATTATTGACCCTATTTTTCATCGCATCTATTTCTCTTCTTATCATTATATCATGTAACTCGTCTGTACAACCGCAAAATGGGGTTTAGATTCATCATTTCCTATTCATTAAGTTTCGTGGCATAAAATGTATAACAATAAGTGCTTCTTTTAATAAAAGAAAAGAATATAAAATTTTTAAATTAGCTTAATCATAAATTCAAACTAAGTCATGAATAATTTAATTGGTAAAAAAATCATACATTTGTTTTTTGTAAATGTTTTATCTTTAATACATGTATAATTTAATTTTAGTTTATGGAAAATTTAGTAATTATTTTTTTCTTTTTCTTTCTCTTTTAAAAATATTTTATAAGAGAATCATGTCTAAACATGCTAGAAATAGATTTATGAACATAAGTTTAGTGAAAACCGTTGATGATTTATTGCATGGACTCTATAAATAAACAGAATTTGTACATATCTTGTACAAGTGTATGTTTAATTTATGAGAAAAAAAGTTAAAAATATAAACAAAGAGTAAAAATAAAATGGATAGAAAATTTGATACATTTCAGTTTTCAATATCTATTTTTTCTTTTAATCTACAATTGCTTCCTGTGTTTTGGTTTCATTTTTTATTTTCACTTTTAATATATAATCTATCATTTTCTTTTAATTTGTTTCCCCTTTTAAAGATTGTTCAACATAGAGTGAAAATAATTATTCATATAAGAATAAGATGATTAAGAATTTTATTATATAGCTCACTTTTTCTTTTCTCCCAAAACACAATGCAATTAGTCATTCTCACATTTTTTTTTCCCATTCTTTCACGTTTCAAACTACGGAAAAAATGTGGAAGTTTTCTTTTCTGATTGATGTGTTACAAACATATCGTAAGAGTCTATAACACCAGTGAGACAAACAGCCTTTTTCTCATTTTTTGCATGCATCCCATTTGTTTGATTAAATGCCTAGACAATTTGGAAAATGAGCAAAGTAGTCTCATCACCCCATCACAGTTGGTCCTGTTTTTCCAAAAAGTCTTAGTGCACATTTGTTGCCGTTTGGATAAATGATAGGAAAGATAGATTCTTGCACTTGTCTCTCACTCTAGCAATTAACCTTCCCTTTCACCCCGGACCCCACCAATACATTTGCACAATGAGTCAATTTTGATAACATAGGGGTCTAGGACCCACATGTATTATATCACCTCCTAGGTCACCATTTATAAATGATCAGTGTTGCAGAAACCCAAATGCTCAATGTTCTCCGTAGAGAGAGTGTTTGCACAGAGCTTAGAGATGGGCCACCGCTGCTGCAGCAAACAGAAGATCAAAAGAGGACTATGGTCTCCTGAAGAAGATGAAAAGCTTCTCAGATATATCAACACTCATGGACATAAAAGTTGGAGTTCTGTGCCAAAATATGCAGGCAAGAATTTACTTTCTTCTTGTCTGTGTTGTTTTTGTGATGATGAACAGATAAAAGATGATGTTGTGGTTTTGCTGATTATGTGCAGGATTGCAGAGATGTGGCAAGAGTTGCAGGTTGAGATGGATTAATTATCTTAGGCCGGATCTCAAGAGGGGTTCCTTCACTGCTGAAGAAGAGCAGATCATAATTGATATTCATAGAATTCTTGGAAACAGGTAAAGGAGATAAATTTCAAGCACAGAAAGTATGAGAATAAAAGTAGTAAAAGGGGAACAGCAACCTTAATAGACCAAAAAGAAATGTATTATATGAGAGCAGTATTGTTTGTTTTATAAGGTTTAGCACACAACTAAGATTAAGGAACTTCTACCTCTTTTGATATCCACTTAATCTAATCAACTCTACAAATCTTTGTCAAATTTTTCTTCATCCTCTCTCATGTTAAGTTTTATCAGAAGATTACATTTAAATTGTTCTTGATAGAAGTTAAAAGAATAAGACATGCTTATGTGTATGCGAAAAGAGAAAAATACAATGAGTTATAACACGATTCATCGTACATACAGAAGAGAAAGTAGATAATTCAGTGCAAGGGCTTGCATATTCATCAATGCATGTGTTATTGGTATGCTGCAGATGGGCACAGATTGCTAAACACCTACCAGGAAGAACAGACAACGAGGTCAAGAATTTCTGGAACTCATGCATAAAAAAGAAGCTCATTTCTCAAGGGTTAGATCCACAAACCCACAATCTTCTATCTTCTCATAGAAGAAGCTCAGCATCTACCATCTCCAATATGCATAAAAAATCCAATTCCATCTTCATTATGAGTTCACACACACCAAATGCACCAGTGGAAACTACTTTTCAAACCTTTTCTTCATTACCTAAACCTCCACCAAACATTGTTCAAACTCCCTCTACCATTGTTACATCTGAATATCAAACATCAGCTATTGTTTCAAATAAATTCTCGTCAGATTTGCCTTATGATCTGTTAGTCAACAACGGCTCCAACATTTGTTCACCTTCATATATGAACCCCACTGCAGTTGAATTGTCGAACAATGAAAACATTGCCAATTGGGTTTCAAGAGTAAATGTTGATGATTTCAGCGGTCAAACACTTGAAGAGGTAACACAAGTGCAGGTGCAGCAAGAGAAGGACAAGATCTGTGAGGATACTGTAACTGATGTGAGAGAAGCTAACAAGGACAATCTTGAAAGAAGTGTTTCTTTCGAGAGTTCTAACTTTGATTTTGGGTTGCTGGAGAGTGTACTTTCCTCCGAATTTATCTCTCATGATCTTAGTTGTATGGATGAACTTGCATGGAACTTTTAGACCATACTTCAAATATTTTCATCGTTTATGTATATTACAAAGCAATTAGTTTTGTTCGCACATATGAGTATGATATGAATATATATATGGTAATCTCGCGTAGACTGAGACTAGTTGGAAGAAAGAAGAATGAAATTGCATGGCATAAAATTTGAAAAATGGTTTGAGGTGGTAGAGGAATGGGGTTTTGAGTCTTGTGGTTGTTGCTTGTGGTTTCTTGTTAAAAACTTAACCTACCCAGAAGAAAGCATTCTTAATGGAAATCGTGGTTCTTACGTCCCTTATTTGTTTAACTATTTAATCATAGTTTCAATCGTTGAATATCAAGAGTAATGGATATCTTGAGACTTAAGTATTACAGTCAATTTGTAGTTACCCAAATTACTATAATTACTGATTAATTGATGGGTTCATTTTAGGTGATATTTTAATGCAGTTTTTTTCGAAGATTTTGTATATAGTATCTGTTTCAATCCAAAATATTTCTAAAAATATGGTACTAATTTTCCATTATAAATACCTTTCAAACATCAATTAATTAATCCTTTTAATATTCCACTATGTACAAGTATATATAAAATCTTTAAGAAATCATAACCACATCAAAGTTTTATTTTGCTAGATGAAATGGACTACATGAATCATGCAACGTAATTCAAAACGGTTAAAAGTCACAATTTTAGAAGAATTGTTTAGCGTGAAATCTCTCCTAAGAATATTTTGAGAAGTGATAGGTTGACACCCACATTTGACCACTTTTTTTACCATCTTCATAGATTACAAGTTAATTTGTCTTGAATTACAAGTTAATTTTAAAGTGGTAAAAAAATAGTCAAATATGGGTGTTAACCTATCATTTCTCGAATATCTTACATTATACTTTTGACTTTTCTTCTCTTGTTTTCAGAGACTAAAATTCATACCATCTGCGCATTTTGTTTCATCTTTTGTGTATATGTCCAAAGCATCATAAATCTTTTTCTATCATTTTTTCATCAATAGATGCTACACTAATATTTTCTTCCATATTTTGTTCTTTTATATATGACTATATATATTCATCTTAATATTTTCAGTTTTGTGACCAATTTTATCTCATATTGTCCCTTTAAAGTTGAATATCACTACCATGTAAAGTATAACCGTTTGGCCATAAAACTTGTTGATAAGTGTAATAGATCCCTTACAATTATAAGTAATCCAATGCTTTATTTCATTCAAGTGACGTGACTTGTATCTTGGTATCTGGTATGCCATCCTCATTAATTTATCAACCATATATAATATGAAAATTATGTTTTGATAAAGTTTTATTAACAAATTTTTAAAAAAGTACACGTATCAATACTTTAATAAATGAAATAAAAGTTTGATATAACTTAGAAAGAGAAAAAAAAATGTTTGGTGTGTGTTAAAAAACAAACTTTGTCAAACTTTGTTAAAAAAAGTTTGTCAGAGGATCATAATCCTATTATATAATTGATTTCATATATTTAAGCTTAGAACACTTTTTCATTCATGTTTACTTTTAAATTATATTTCATCTATTAAAATTATTAAAATTGGAATGCATGTATACCAAGAATTAAGTTAAGAGTTACGCATTGAATTTCTTAAAATCTTTTTTAATATCTAATACTATATACAATTGTGAACTAACAAATGACAACTTCTTGAATATTTTAATATTTCTGAACCATTTGCATTCAAAATTTACTTTCTACTACGTGTCAACTTTTCATAATTTTGAAGATTAAAAAATAAATAAAAAAGAAATCACTCTCACACTATTTTGTTCTCACACTCCGTGTCCCGCACACAATATCATCCTCTTTCAAACTTCTCTCTCTTTCTCAAACTCTTCAGCTTCTTCATCTCTCTCTGAATCACTCACACACAACACCATGACGAACACCACATCTCCAGCTTCATCTCTCTCTTTCTCACTCACACAGAACACCATCTTTCTCATTTTACATATGTCCTCACCTTTTTTACGAGACTTCATCTCTGTCTTTCTGACTCAAACATTCAGATATACTTAAGTGACTTTTCTTTCTGATTTCAGTTTTTCTTTAGTTGAATGAAATGAGTAGAATATGGGTCAGGGGCAAGAATGAGAATGGTATGTAAAGTATTTACTTTTACTCAACTATCGGTTATTTTCAACATTCTCAATGAAAAAAAATCATCTTTTTGGTTCTTGCTTTTATCTGACCGATTTTTGCGTTGAACCAAACTTTGTTCTGGTCTAAATGGTTGAAATGAAAAGGTCGAAGACAGGTAAGACTCTCAAACAGTGGAAGCTTTGAACAAGGTTTGATTTTTTTGGTTGCAGAATGACAACGGTATGTAAAATATTTATTTTTACTCAACTTTCGGTTATTTTCATCCTTCTGAATGAAAAATAAATAATCTTTTTGGTTCTTTTCTGTTGGATCTCGAGTTTTGATCTCGATTTTGCTCTTAGATCTACTTTGTATTTGTTTTATTTTTGTGTTGCATTGATGTTTTGCTCTCAGAATCATGAGCAACGTGAAAAACACAAAAAAGGTAACAACTTTTCTGGGACTTTTCGTTCTTCTACCATATTTAACTAATCTTCTTTGTTGTATTTCTCTGCTAGAGGGATGTTTTGCTCTCAAATCTACTTTGCTCTCAGAATCATGTCCATCGTGAAGAACGCCAAAAAGGTAACAACTTTTTTGCGATTTTTCGTTCTTCTACCATATTTAACTAATCTCTTTTGTTGTATTTCTCTATTTGATGGATGTTTTGCTCTGAGATCTACTTTGTATTTCTTTTATTTTTGTTTTGCATTGATGTTTTGCTTTGAGATTCATGAGCACCGTGAATAACACAGAAAAGGTAACAACTTTTCTACGATTTTTCGTTCTTTACCATATTTAACTTCTTTTATTTGTTATATTTATCTGTTCGATGGATGCTTTACTCTCAGATCTACTATTTTTTGTTGTATTTCTGTGTTGGATCGATGTTTTGCTCTAAGATTCATGAGTACCGTGAAGAACACAAAAAAAATATCATCTTTTCTGTGATTTTTCTAACTGTGCGTTGCACATCTCATAATCATGAGCACCGTGAAAAACACCAAAAAGGTAACAACTATTCTTCTTCTCTGCTATTTTCTTTCCGTCTACCATATTTAACTACTTTTCTTTGTTGTATTTCTTTGTTTGATGGATGTTTTGCTCTCATATGCATGAACACTGTGAAGAACACCAAAAAGATAACAACTTTTTTTCTTCTCTACTATTTTGTTCTTCTACCGTATTTAACTACTTTTCTTAGTAGTAGTTATCTGTTGGATAGATGTTTTGCTTTCAGATTCATGAACACAATGAAGAACACAAAAAAGGTAACAACTTTTTTTGCTTCTATGTGATTTTTTTATTCTACCATATTTAATTACTTTTCTTTTCTTTGAAGTATTTCTATGTTGGATGAATATTTTGCTCTCAGATTCATGAACACCATGAAGAACACAAAAAAGTTAACAACTTTTCTTCTCTTCTGTAATTTTTTGTTCTTCTACCATATTTAACTACCTTTCTTATTTGTTGTATTTTTTTTTGTTGGATGGATATTTTGCTCTCATATTCATGAACAGGGTGAAGAACACCAAAAAGGTAACAACTTTTTTTCTTCTCTACGATTTTTTGTTCTTCTACAATATTCAACTATTGTTCTTACTTTGTAGTATTACTCTGTTAGATAAATGTTTTGCTCTTAGATTCATGAACATAAAAAATGTAACAACTTTTTTGCTTCTCTGTGATTTTTTGTTCTTCTACCATATTTAAACACTTTTCTTTGTAGTTTTTCTCTATTGGATGGATGTTTTCTTGTGAGATTCATGAACACGGTAAAGAACACCAAAAAGGTAACAACTTCTCTTCTTCTCTTTGATTTTTTTTTCTTCTACCATATTTAACTACTTTTATTTGTAGTATTTGTCTGTTATACCAAGGTTTTTCTTTGAGATTTATTAACTAATTGAAGAACACCAAAAAAGGTCAATGCTTTTCTTCTTCTATCTTATCTTTTCTTCTTCTACCATATGTAATATGTAAGACCCGTGAAATTAATTAACTATATAATTAATTAATTAATAAATGTGAGTAGAAAGAGCCTTTATGGCATTAATTGTTGTTTGGTGTGACGTGGAAAAGTACTAGCTCAAGTGGTTGAGAGTACTTTGATTTGTGTGAAAGGACTTGGGTTTGAGTCCTATGTGTGCCAATTATGTGTTGTATGGTTTATTTATTATTTTGTTTTGGTAATGAAATTGTGAATGGTGAGTGATAGTATAATCATAAGAGTATAATGGTTATCACAAAATGTGATTTGGCATAGTGGTTATGCTTTGTTCTTATGAGTCGAAGGTCATGGGTTCAAACCTTAATGGGCATAGAGTAAGCTTTATTTTTTCTAACTATTAATTGTGGTAGGAATGTGGAAAGGTAGAGAGAACCTAGCAGAATGGGGCAGCCAAGAGGGTTGGGAAAAACCATCAGTGTAAGGTGAGGTTTTGGGTGTGTAAAGGGCTGAACTGAGAGGGAGTGTCCTTTGTGATATAATGTGTGTTATGATTTTGGAACATTGTGATTTTAAATTGAATTCTATTGGATGTGAAACTCGTAACATGTATGATATGATTGGAAAATCTGGTTGGTTTGATTTTGGATGCAAAGTCTTTCATACATTATATGAGAGGGATGAGGGTTTTACACTTGAATGGGCAATACTGATTTAATTTCGAGGGTTGAGACCCCAAGTGGTTATATAACATGTTTGATGGTTGCTATGCATTGTTTTATGCTTGGTAATGTGGGAAATATCGAATTGGTATGGTTGTGATTTGGTTGGCATTGTTTTGGGTGGTCTATGTGCGTGAAACAGAGGCAAACTCTATAACTTTCGCCCAAGCAAGTCCATCTCGCCTAAGCGAAAGTTGCAGAATCAAGTTAGGGTTGTTTGTCTCGTGGAACTCGCTCAGGCGAGCAGGGTCAGAATTGGGCGACTTGGTCTCTCGCTTAGGCGAGAGTGGCTTGCCCAAGCGAGATCGTGACGTGACCTATGCGTTCTGAGCGCGATTTCTCGTCTAGGAGAGGGGTTTTGGGGTTTTGGGTGACGGACACTCTCACCTAGGCGAGAGTGGCTCGCTTGAGCAAGTTATCGAATTGCAGTGGTGATGTTTTTGTCTAAACCTCGTCTAGGCGAGGTCTGTGTGTTGTTTTGGGCGAAGGTGTGACTCGCCCAAGCGAGAGAATCTCGCCTAAGCGAGATAACATGATGTGGTCACTGTTTTAAGCTCGCTCAGGCGAGGTGAGCTAGCCTAAGCGAGGCTGAGGGCTTAGCTTGGGCGAGCGTACCTAGCTTAAGCGATTTTATGCGAGTTAATATGTTTACATGTGCTTTTTTGTGTGATTTGGCTGTTTTATCTTCAGTATAGGATGTATATGCATGTGGTGTGGTGTTTGGGCTTGAAGGACTAAGTCCAATAGGGGTCTGGGATGTGCTTGATGGTTGGACACATGATGGGCATGGAACTGGTTGAGTTCCCGTCGGCTACTAATGGGCGA
>Ga0214542_1013175_pt1 | contig 10125 bp, 5 predicted proteins | sample CNSS1metaG_FD_160096 | JGI IMG/M metagenome (GOLD analysis project Ga0214542, IMG submission 160096) | Root nodule microbial communities from cowpea collected in UCLA plant growth center, Los Angeles, California, USA - CNSS1 | ecosystem: Host-associated > Plants > Roots > Nodule | place: USA...
AATTACTTCCATATACTGTGGAGGTATTGATGTGTCTCTAAGACTGGTTATGGACCAACATGGAAGGTAATGAAATTAACACTTTTACTTAGATATTTTAATTAAGTGATTGTTAGAAATTTTTACTCAACTTCTTATGTTTTAAGGCTTTTCTAGATTAAAATTGGACAACATGAAACTTTATACAATGTTGCAAGAGGTGGACATTGATGAAATTAGTAATTTCTTTAATATTTTATTCAAAAATAAACTACGATATAAATTGGTAGTGATTTTTATTTGTTTGTTTTTCAAGAATCAATCGGAGAAAGGAGACTTGTTGATCTAAACACTAATTATGGTTAAATATTTATTTTTTTAAATATTTTTGTAAATACCCGTGGATACCCGCAGATATGAAAGAAATAGACGGGTACCCGCATAACGGATACCCGATGGATATGGGTACGGGTACGGGGCAAATATTTTTCCAACGGGTAGGATACGGGGGAACTACTACCCGTACCCTACCTGCCCCGTTGACATTCCTAATCTTGTGTATCATTTTAGATAAAATATAAAATAGAGTGTATAATTATTTTGTAAGTGAATGTTATTTGGTCTCTTTATTACTTTCCCATTACCATTGGTTAAACATTTTTTTATTTATTTTAAGTTATTGAATATTGTCGTATATGATCTGCAAAATTTGATTTAAAAATTAAAAATAATTTCACCTCAGCAATGAAGCAGTGGCATCGTGTGTCCTTTTTCCACAACCACACGCTTTGGACTTTTCGCAAACACCTTGTACTTCTACCTCCGGCACCTTCAAAACCCTTCTCCCACACCATAGCCTTCACACCATTGCCGATCATGGCCTCTGCGTACACCTGCACGGCGTGCGGCTCCAACCTGAATCTCAACTCCGTCTACGCCTTCCCCCCGGACTTCTACTTTGAGGCCGGAAACAAGGACTCCGTCTCCTTCTCCGCCTTCACCGCCATAGACGCAGCCAAGTTCAAGTTCGAGAAGGAGGACAAGATTCGCCCCTTCTTCGAAACCGTCAACTACTGGGGAATTCAGAGGAAGAGGACCAAGATCAAGTGCAGCAACTGCTCCTCTCTCCTTGGCCATGTCTACGACGACGGTCCACCGCTTACCAATTCTCCCGGTCAGTTTCACATGGGACCCAGCCAAGTCATACCACGAGAACCAAGATATAGGTTTAAGACCAAAGCTATCACAATCGCTTATACTTAATTTCAATTTAACTCTTTTGTTATACAGATCACCGAAGCTTATATAGCTTCTGTAATATTCTACAGTTCTCTTTGAATTTGTGTGTGTCAATTTTTGCTGTTACTATATGTAATTTGCGTTCTTGATTGGTACTTTGTGTTAAGAAACATAATAGAGCACTGGTTTATACTTCGATTACAGATTGAATTGCGAATTGGATATGGCAGGTATTTTAGGTATTTAGAAAGAATGGTTAGAAAGATCAACTAGGGATATCTGATATGATAATTACAAACAGGGAAAACTGGAATTCATGCCACTTCGTTTAAGAATAAATGGAGAAAGAAAATTTTAAGAGCTTAAGAATCTACTCTATGGAGACTATACTTAAATTTTCTATTAATTATTATAATTATACTCTGCAATAAACATTGTAACTACAAAAGAATCTTTCTGTTACCAAGTTCTGCTCCTCCTATATTGAGGGATCTGCAGGTAAAATTTCTGATCTGGAGAAAAAGCATAACTGTTGCTTCAAATAAAGGTTTCTTTTGTTTTTTTTTGCAGGATGTGAACTAAAATCTATAATTTTTCTGAACCGCGTCCTCTTGTAAAATTCTTTTTATGTTTCTTGCTATAATTGAACACAAAATTAAACCAATCTTCTCCAAGCTACCAAAGCTATTTGGTGGATGAAAGAACGTGGTAGGAGTGAAACTGGACGAGTTAAATAGAATGTACATTATATTCGAGAAGTGTGTGGTGACTTTTGAAGTTCACAAATTGTAAACATTTCTAAGGTATGATGCTAACAAGCTCAAACTCCAATTTTGGATCAATCTTTCAATTGACTTTTCTTTTTTGGGTTAAATATGTTTTTGTCCCTCAAGTTTCAATAAATTTTGGAATTAGTACCTCTTCGAAATATCAATTTAGTCCTTCATTTTTAAAAATGTGTGAATTTAATTCTTATTACCAAATTTTATTAAGTTTATCTAACGTTTCAAGCGCATTTCATGATAGTATTTAAGTTAATATTGAAGCAAAAAGTGTGTCAAACAGCGTAAACAATTCAAATACTATCATGAAATGCGCTTGAAACGTCAGATAAACTTAATAAAATTTGGTAAAAATGACTAAATCCACACATTTCTAAAGATGAAGGACTAAATTGGTATCAAAGTTTTAAAGATGGACTAATTCCAAGATTCACTGAAACTTGAGGGACCAAAAACATATTTAACCCTTCTTCTTTTTATGTAAGTAACCTAATATTCCGGCCACCACGAGTGATATTATACCGATTCCTACAAGTCCCTTGTGCTGATTTAGCTTCTGATATAGTCCCTTGGACTTGTTTAGATTCTTGGGATCGAAGCCCAGCTCTGAGAGTTTCTTATGTGAAATTGCATATTCTTTAAAAAAGATATCCTCGTCCTGTTAAAATTAAAAATTAGATCGATATTATCAATACAATAAAAAAGTTAGCACAGTTGATGCGGTTATGACATCGTAATCACCGAAAAAAACTCAAATGGCTCAAAATGGGAATTCGAGATTTAAATCTAATTTTGTGAGATTGAAATTTGAACTGTTCGATTTTATCTTATAAATGTAATTTACTAACTGTCCCATTGTATAATTTGTAACTGCATTAAATTTCTATTTGTCCCAAAGGGAAAAAATGTATTTCATAAAAAGGAAGGCTTTGGTCGTTACTTTTGCATACCGTTCAACATAGTGACGAAATCTTTGATCCTCTACTAAAGCATAGTCCATGGGAAGCCTCGAAAAGGATGAACCCTTACTCAATAGTTCCCTGTTTCCTTGATTCAAAGAAAATAGTTCAGTGTTGCGGGGAATTTCAACTGTATACTTTGAAATGGACAAATAATTATAATCGTGTAAATAAATATCTTACTTAAAATAGGAGTTATCAAACTTCAAAGGTTCATTTGTCCAGTTTCTTTCTTCAAACTTATTGCGATCTTCATGCGTCTCACCCTTAGGTGTCTCTCTCTTGTCAATTGAAGCGAATAAAAAAAAGTTATGCATATATATAAGTAGCGATTCCTGGACATATCACTCAGTTTTTTTAATGATTATGAATATATTGCTTACCAGTGGTACTTTTGGATGCATAACTCTTATTAAAGAATGGCCTCCACATAGAACTACAATGTCTTTGTCTTCACTTAGTCTCATGCCACAAAATTTTTTCCTTAAACTCCTTGCATCTGAAAATTTTCCATTTAAAAAAGAATTTTCATAATAATAGCGAGCCAAGATTATAAATACGTTGGATAATCATTGTTAACAAAAACCAATTTCAACTTTAACTGGGAAGACAACCCAAAGGGAGATACATTCATAAACGGTTGTAAAAATTAGGACTTAACAACCAACATAAAGTATTACCTTCTTCACCATTTAGAAAGTGTGCTTGGACTCGTGGACATTCATTTGAATCCTAACAAAGAAAATATATACATTATACAAAAATTAGTGATATATAAAAATGAACTAATGAATAATTAATAACTTTCAATTCAAACAAAGCTACTACAATACATTCATATATTTTAATGATAAATCAAAGGTCAAGAGACCTCAACGAAATCCTAAAATACGTGATTTATAATAAGAAAAGAATTTCACCCTCATTAAATGTGATTAAAGAAAAAAAAATCAAAGATTCAATTGTCTTACTATGTTCATTCATAATTAACTACCTAAGTGTTGAGTTTTCATTATGTTTAATCAATCTATTTCACTAAACATAAGCACTATGGTGTACCTTTTATATATATATATATATAAATTCACAATATTGCTTAGATTTTTAGGAGTGTCTTATTATCTACATTTTTGTATGAACCAAAAATCTATATATACACATGAGTACACCTTTTTGCCGGGAACAAAGTCAATAGTTGGACCCTGAGTGACCTCTATTGCAACAACATCAGCAAGCTGAAACGCAAATTATCCAATTATAAGAGTTAATATAATCAAACTTAAGGTGATTGAATCCACTGTAATATAATTAATTTTTGTAATCATCATAATACATTTAAATAGTAGCATATTGAAAACAAAAAACCTGGTAAAGGTCTGCGTATGAAACTTTTTTAAGTTTAAGTTTGTGCTTCACTATATCTGTTTGGGGAAGAAATTAACCAACTTTAAAAACAAAACAAAAAAAAAGAAGCTAAACAAGTGTCGACATAAATAAAACCAAAGAAATGAGAAGTAATTAAATTGACCACAGTATTGAACTGCTTTTTCCAATTCCTTGATTGCTTCGTGTTTAGTGCTGAATCTAATAGAACCATTGGGGCCTCCGGTTCTGCTTCTGGCATCGTACGTTGCAGCATCGTTCCACCTGTGTGCAACATTAAGTAATCACATACTTGTTTGATTTTAAGCTAAATTTTTAAAATCATCTTCATATATTAATCATTATCCAAACACGTTAAAAGTATGAAAATTAACATAGATGAGATGAGCGTGTGCACGTTTATCCATAGATTTAGATAATCAACCTACATTTTGGATCTAAAAAACAAAAATGAACGAATAAAAGTTCAATTTAGAATCATATTTGGACGAAATTAAAACGTGAAGTTCTTAGGGAGTGACGTACGCTAGTTGAAGCATGAGAGGGGCGCATTTGTTGTTGGCGACGAAGGAACGAAGTTCACGTCGAGCTATCTCTATTTCCTTGAGATACTTTTCGTCAACTTCACCCATATTCTGCATCGAAGTTAGTTTGATGATACAGTGCAACGTATAAATAAACGATGGAGAGAGAACACAGTGATGCTGATGTTGACGATAATTGCAAGTAACGAATGGATTTCACCGCTCTGGTGCACGCAGAGGAAAAAGAATTGTTTTTTCTGGAGAAGAAAGGAGAAAGGAATTTGTTGTCGTGTGTTTCCATCACAACCCAAGCACCAACGAGATTCACCAACATGAAACGCGTTTTAAAACTATTTTAATTATCATTTTTTTAAGCTTATTAAAACAATTGTTTAGTGATTGTATTTTAAAGAATAATGATATATTAATTCATTTTTTTATTCATTTTTAATCCACTACTCTCAGCATCCTTATATCATCACATCACTACAAAAAATTAAAATAGATAATTTAAGGACGTAAAAAAAAATATGTTAAAATATCATTTTCCGTATTTTAAAACTCCTTTCAAAATGAAGAAGACGAAAAATACTTGGTTGTAAAATTTATTCTGAAAAAAAAAATTATGTTGGATTATGTAAAAATCACTTTATGTTATCACTGGGAATGACAAAATAGGTTATGGTCTTTCGTAAAAAATAAGATGAGTCAAGTTTTAAATTTTCAACTCCTCAATCAATTTTAATGTGACTTTCTTAACCCTTTAAGTTGTAACATAAATAATTAATATTTATAAATTAAGTTTTAATTACTGGTTATAATTTATAATAAAATAATTTAAGATGTAAATATAATTATTATTTAATTTATTCAATTAAAAATATTACTTAATAAATTTAAAAGTTAAAATTTATTTATATGATTAAATATGATTTTAATATATATATATATATATATATATATATATATATGTATATATATATGTACATGTAAACAAAATATAAAAATAAAATAAAATTTTTTGGCAAGTCAGTTTCATCCAATTTAATAGCAAACCAATGGCGGGACGAGCCAGCTTGTTTTGGGTTCCTAATTCAAAGAATATCATATAAATTCTAAACTCTACATCATCAATCAAATACTAGATAAACCAAACAAATAATAACAATGTAAAGATTTAGTTAGTATTTTCATCTTAATATTTATGGAGTTTATTTAATGTGATTCTTTAATTTTACTTTTTCAATTCGGTGCTCCTTTTATTTAAAATTAATGTAATATGGTTTTTGTTGTGTTAAATTGATATTAACACCATTTTGGAGGTCAAAATATCAGTGCTTTGTTTTGTTTTTTTACTTTTTTTGTTAATTATTTTCCTTCTACCTTCCATCACCCCCTCTTTTTCATCACACATTCCACTCATTACCCTTTTTAAAAAAAATAAAATAAAATAACAACTCGAAATCAAAAAGTTTAATTTTGAAAAAACCCATTTGTCGTGAGTTAAACTCAAAATGCGGGATTTTATTGTTTCACTGAAAGGTGAAAAGAATCCGAAGAAAAGTAGGAAAAAGGATTAGAAGAATGAAAAAAAAAAAGAGGAGGAGCTTGTGGTAAAAGGAACGAATAGGAATAAAAATAAATAGAAAATGTCAAAGATGGTAAATAAATCCTAAAAGGGGGAGAGAAAGGACAAAAAATGGTGAAAAGGGGAAAATGGTGATGAATGGGGTAGGAAGATGACCAAAATATGTCTTAAGCCTATAGTAAATTAACAAAGAATAGTTAAAAAGAGGTTAACAAAATACAAAAGGTCAATGTGGTTCAATTGAATCATTAATTATTAATTTCAAAATCTATTGACAAAAAAATAAGTTTAACATTTAATGAAAGATATAATTTTTCAGTAGAGACACAATAATTGATAACAAAAAAATTTAAGCATAATTTATCCTTATAAAATTGATTTATAAAGTAAGATTTATATTTATTTATATTATATAATTTATGTAATTTGATTTTATCTTTAATCGATGTGTGATATCCAACACACCCCTCATGTTAAAACATATACATAATCTTGAATGAGAGACTATATATTTTTGAGTAGTATGATAATGGATGAATACTAAGACTAACAAATAGTAACATTTGTTAGGATAATTTCTAACATTATTCTCATCCCATATTAAAAAAATGAACTTTAAACTTAAATCAATCTTTTAAATTAGTTTTATTAAAGAAATTGAATTTAAATTTTATTTCTTATCATAATATTAAAATCGGACTAAAATTATTAAAGGAAACAATAATAAATCACCAAAAATATTTTAACTATTAAATTAGATATTATTGAACTATCAGCAGTGGCGGATCTTGACCAAAAGCGTTGGAGGGACTAAAATAACGACCAAAATAATATAATTTTGACATCATTAGATTCAATCATTAGTATAATGCTTCAAAAAATGATTTCTTTAACTGAACATTTTTTTATCATTAGTATAATGCTTCAAAATATGTGAAGAAGTATAATCTATCTTGTTTTAGTCCATAATTTCATTTTCATCACTCTTAAACGATTAATTTATTATTTCATTATTTATCAATATACCTTTTTTGTAAATAATACTAAAAAATAATTGACTATAATCTAATAAAAAATTGAGACATGTAATTATTAAAAGAAAAATATATTCATTATTATTAATACATAATACACTATTTTTTTTCTATATTCATAAAAAAAATATACAAAAAGCTCATGAAATAAAAAATAAAAATGTTTTCATTATAAAGTTAAAAAAAATTGAATAGTTATTTTTTTACTCACGCAAAATTAATTATATTTAGAAGGATAAAAACAATAACATATGTTTTCAAAAATAATTATAAAATATAAAAATATAAAATTGTAAGATAATATTTATATCAAAAAAATATTCTTTACTAATAATATTGAATAATGGTCACCAAATCCTAAGCTTTATATTTTAATCTTGAAACAAAGTAAAGAATCACATACCCATTCAATCATGTGGTCTAATATTTATTTATTTACTTGTTTTCTTAAATATTAGTACAAAAAATAAACTTCTATATTTTTTAATAAAAAAAATAGTTATAATAGCTACCTAAAAATAATTAATAATTGTTAGTGTTTTGCATCATTGAGAAATATAATTAATTTGTAGTGTATTATGTTAATGAAGGGCGTAGAATTACTTTATGAGTTATTTATATTTTTTATTTTTAAATATAATTAAAGATAAAATATAAAAGAGTATATGTCCTTATATATAATTATATTTTTCAATTGTCACTCTTTTCTTTTTTTTAGATGATAGAAGTTTTAACATTACTCAATAAGAGAATTAGCACAGCTAAAGTTCTAATAAAAGACACAATTTCATTGTGTAGACTATCTATGTCATCTCTGAATTACAATATTTATCTTTTTATATATATATATATATATATATATATATATATATATATATATATATATATTTTCGAATACTCATATTTTGAATGATAGCCATTTTTTTCCTTTTCTTTTTTATACACCTTAACTAATTTCTTCACTAGCCACAACTCTCGTATAAGTTTTTCGGAACAACCAAAGCATCATCAAAAGCAAATAACAACTTCATCAAAACACTAATAACCTCTTTTTAAAATTATATAAACAGTTTAAAAACCAATTTCTCCACACACTTTTATAAGAAAAAAATGAAAAAATAAATTTAATTTTCTCATAAACTAAAATTATTTTGTTAACAAACAACTTCTATAAGTTAATTTATGCATAAATACATTATAGTATTAAGAAACTAATTTTTTTTTTCCTAAAATTGCTTATTAAGAAATGTATAAATAAGACCTCGATTATGCATGTGTTTAGTCAAAGTTTTATAATATGGTATTCTGGCATAGATTTAATTTTTTTTAATCCATATTTTTAGTCAAAAACAATAAATGTGTTGTGGTTTTCTGGGCACATAGCATATAGAGAAAAAGAAAATCATCCATGCCTAGAGTTTCCATATAAGACAATTCCTAGCATAAAACTTCATTTCAATATAAATCTCATTCAAATAGTTCAAGATTGAAATCAGTCATTAAATATGATGGGTATCATTTATTTTTCATGAAAATGTTCCTATTTTTCTATCATTTAAATACATTTTACTAGATACAGTTCAATATTGTATTTGTCATAAATTTTTCATACACAAAAGGGGTGCAAAATTTGCCAACGGCTGCTAGTCTTTGTGTTGTTCTAAATCTTTCAAAAGTTGAATTGTTTCTTGATTTCATCTGTTGTGTCTAACTTTTCTGACAGACTTACCCTGTACAAACAACTAGAGAAATATCAATAAAAAAACAACACAAAAAAATAAAGTTTCTCTAGTTTAATAACAGCTGAATTTTTTTAACATATATGTAAGTACCTAAAAAAAGTTGCATGATTTATCTGTTTGATTGGTTACTTGACAAATCATGCTCAATCCAAAACCATTTTTCTATAGAAAACTTCATCAATTTCACAAAGATAGCACAACACACCACAACCACCCTCTCTAATTCAGAATTTGAGCTAGATGTACAAGTTTATGAAGCAAATTATGTGATTGGGAAAGTTAAACAACTCCTCAATCTTTTTTCAAAAAGTATATTTAACAAATAAATACAAATTAATAACATCTTGTGTATCATTTTAGATAAAATATAAAATAGAGTGTATAATTATTTTGTAAGTGAATGTTATTTCGTCTCTTTATTACTTTCCCATTACCATTGGTTAAACATTTTTTTTTATTGTAAGTTATTGAATATTGTCGTATATGATCTGCAAAATTTGATTTAAAAATTAAAAATAATTTCACCTCAGCAATGAAGCAGTCGCATCGTGTGTCCTTTTTCCACAACCACACGCTTTGGACTTTTCGCAAACACCTTGTTCTTCTACCTCCGGCACCTTCAAAACCCCTTTCCTCACACCATTGCCGATCATGGCCTCTGCGTACACCTGCACGGCGTGCGGCTCCAACCTCAATCTCAACTCCGCCTACGCCTTCCCCCCGGACTTCTACTTTGAGGCCGGAAACAAGGACTCCGTCTCCTTCTCCGCCGTAGACGCAGCCAAGTTCAAGTTCGAGAAGGAGGACAAGATTCGCCCCTTCTTCGAAACCGTCAACTACTGGGGAATTCAGAGGAAGAGGACCAAGATCAAGTGCAGCAACTGCTCCTCTCTCC
>Ga0214542_1013177_pt1 | contig 10124 bp, 9 predicted proteins | sample CNSS1metaG_FD_160096 | JGI IMG/M metagenome (GOLD analysis project Ga0214542, IMG submission 160096) | Root nodule microbial communities from cowpea collected in UCLA plant growth center, Los Angeles, California, USA - CNSS1 | ecosystem: Host-associated > Plants > Roots > Nodule | place: USA...
AGCAGAGTGATTCCCACTTTACTGATGCACAGCCTGAGCAACAACAGAAAGAGGGAAGAAAGAGTGAATAAGTATGAATGAACTAAATGTATGTATGGTGTAAGAGCTCAAAGAGAGAGAGAGAGAGCGTAGAAATATGTATCGGACCATGTAGCAAATAACTGAGCTCCACCTCACTTCTTATATCAATAAACAAATCGAGCATATAAATAAAGATGCTTGTGTTTTATGTTAACTCTCTGCTTTCTGCTAAGCTAATTTGACGGATGGCTCGTGGATACCAAAATGGAAGGGAAAGAAACACAACATTTGACAACCAATGATCATAAAAAAGTGAATAAAGAAAAAAAAAAAATGACAAATATCAGGAAGAGTTTTTCGAATATCAAAGTAATCAAACTCAAAAACAGAACATTCTCAATTTTGTAATTAAATTGAATATGCTTTGTTGAATTCTAATTTTCCTTAATCTTATCGGTAATTAGATTGAATATACCTTGATCAACTCTAATTTTCCTTAATCTTGCCAAACATGTAGTTTACTCTAATTTTACTAATCTTGCCAAACATGTAGTTTATTCCAATTTAATGTAATAGTGAGGAATCTTGATGAATTACAGTTGATGCCCTCCAATAAGGGACATCATAAAAAACACAATTTTGCAATGTATAATTAAGAAATATGAAAAAGAAATTAAATATCAACAATTGTTTTAATAAAAAAGAAATTAAATATCAACCTAAACCTAATTAATGATTAATGATTGAAAGATTATAAAAATTATTTTAGTAAGGTTCATGTGAAAAGAAAAATAAAACAAATGAAAGGTTCATGTGAAAAGAAAAATATAATAAATAAAAATATTAGAAAATAGTAAGACATAAAAAATATTTATTTGATATATATTATTTAAACATAATTAGATAAATGTTATAAATGTTATGATAAAATCAAAAATAAATATTTTGGAGATACTAATGAATTTTATAACAAACCAAAAAAAATAGAAAAAATAAAATATAGAAAAAATAAAATATAGAAAGTGTATAATATATATATGGTTACTTAATAGACTTAATATTTTAATAATTTAAATAAGGATGAGATATAGTGAGGATGTTATACATCACATACCCAATTAAAAAAGTTAGATATTTTCAATCTCATATCCAATCAATGCAGAGATTCTTTGTTAGTATGATAACAAATTCAGACAATACCCACAAGACAAGTTTATTTGTCATTCCTATTACTTACTTATTTGGTCCAATTTTGGATAGGACCAACATTGTTCAATTTTAAACAAAATTGAGACTCAATTTGAGTCAGAAAAATAAATATAGGAACCTGAATTACATACATGGCACCAACACTGTCATGTGAGATTAGAGATGTCAATGGGACGGGTAGGGTACGAGTAGTAGCTCCCCCATACCCTATCCGCTGGATAAATATCTGCCTCGTATCCGTATCCGTATCCATATCCGTCAGGTATCCGTTATGCGGGTACCCGTCCATTTTTTTCATATTCGCGGGTATCCACGATACCCACAGCTATTTACAAAATTATTTAAAAAAAAATATTTAAACATAATTTCAAATAAAAAAATAAAATATATCACTGTCATAAATTTTAAATAAAGTTCAAATAATTGTAAAAGTAAATATGAAATGACGTTCAAGCTAATAAAAATTCTTTAATTAGTGCTTTGATCAACAAATCAACTTTCTCCGATTGATTCCTGAAAAATAAACAAATAATAAACCTCAATTGTCACGTGCCAAGTATTTCTATTTTGATTCCATCATTTGACCACAAGCATACCATAAACGTCATTATCTATATAAGGTTTGATGTATATGCTTAATTTCAAAGAAAGGAAAGAGAAGAATGTCAAGGGGTGTAAGTTTAGCGGGTACGGGTATCTATGGGTACGGATACTATGATACCCGTACTCGTCCCGTTAACATGCGGGTATAAAAAGTACCCGTACGGGTAGCGAGTATCCATTTTTAATATCCGTTTTCTACCCGTTACGGGTTTTATCCGTGGATACCCGTGAGTGCTAATTTTTTTGACATTCCTATGTGAAACTGACACTACCATGTGACACTAAGACATGACAAGTGGCATTGACAAAATAAAAAAACTTAAAAAAATGAAAATAAAATGAAAAATACTAGAAACTGACATGTGTTACGTACAAAGACAACTTTAATACCAAGTTAACAAAATTGATTAGTTTGAGTTTATTTTTAAAACATAGGAACTAATTGAAACGTGACAGTTATTGTTCACAATCTGTTAACTATTTTAGCGGTAGCAAAAATGACTAAATTGAATAAAATTGACGAATATTAAGACCAACTTAAAAAAATTAAAAGTATGACCAAATTGAAAAAATCGAACAAAAACTAGAACCAAATCATTATTTAAACCAAATATAAATTATTTATGTGTTGGCTAAAAAAACAACCTAATCTGACCTAGATGCAAAATCTAACTTAACAAAAAATACTTGTATCATCCTTTATTTGTGGATAGGTGAGCCGGCTCACCACAGGTTCAACCTTAATGAATCAGATTCTAAGTGAATCAAATCAAAAATCAATCCACATTAAAATTTGTAAAAAAAATTTAACCCAACCTAACTCAAATCTATAATAATCTAAGTTAATTCGCAAATTCTAACCCATTTAAAGGACTCCGATAAAAATGAAATAAAACTTCTACACCCACTGTCACTTGGTTTCACTTGTCTACTAACCGCCAAAGTCCAGGAATCTAATAGAACTGGACCCCAAATGCCATGCGCAATAACACGTACTCACAAAGGTGTCCAGCATGCAACCCAACATCACCAACTCAAACCACAGACAAAGCAACCGGATTTTGTTCATTTCAACACTCGTCATTCTGCATGTCAACCACCGCCCAAATGTGCTTCGCTGTTAACAACACTCACATCTCTTCTTTAGCTATAAATACCCGAAATCTCGCTCCACCTTCATCATTCAGAGTCACAGTAGTAATTAATTAAAGATACTATGATGAGATCGCGGTTCCCATTGTTGCTGTTGCTGGGAGTTGTTTTCCTGGCCTCAGTTTCACTCTCATTTGGCATTGCGTACTGGGAAAAGGAGAACCTCAGTCACAACAAGTGCCTCCGGAGTTGCAGCAGCGAGAAAAACACGTACAGGCACCAAGCATGCCACGCTCGTTGCAATCTCCTTAATGAGGATAAAGAACATCAAGAAAGAGAACATTCACTACCACGACCACGACCACAGGAGGAGGAAGAGAAAGAAGATGAAAGCAGACAACAACGTCCATTCCCTATCCCATTCCCTATCCCTATCCCTCGCCGACCTCGCGAACATGAGCAGCACCATGAGAGTGAAGGTTCTGAGTCATCAAGAAAACAAAAGAACCCTTTTTACTTCAGCTCTAACAGGTTCTTCACTTTCTTCAAGAACTCACATGGTCACATTCGCCTCCTCCAGAGGTTCGACCAACAATCCAAACAACTTCAGAATCTTCAAGACTACCGTCTTTTGGAAACCCAGCTCAAACCCCACACCCTCCTTCTCCCCCACCATGTCGACGCTGATTACATCATCATCATCCTCAGCGGTAATTAATCAACATCACCACTTGCTTCGGCTTCTATGGTTAACGGTAACTAATATTTTTAATTACAGGGAGAGCCATACTTACCCTCGAGAACCCCGACGAAAGAGACTCTTACAACCTTCAGAGTGGCGACGTTCAGAAAATCCCTGCAGGGACAACTTTGTATTTGATTAACCCTGACAACGAGGAAACACTGAAAGTAATGGCACTTGCCAGACCCGTTAACAGCCCTGGCAGAATTGAGGTACTTCTTTTTTCTTTATAATGAATTATTTGATTAATTCTTCTTCTAATTTGTTTCCAAAAGATCAATCTTTTTCTTTTTTCTGCAGAATTTCTTCCTATCTAGCACTGAATTCCAACAATCCTACTTGCAAGGGTTCAGCAAGAATATTCTGGAGGCCACGTTCGATGTAAGCAAGCAATACTCCATCTAATTATTTTCATCTCCTTTTAAAGGTTTGTCTAAATTTTCAATTTATATGTTATTATTACGTTTAATTGTGTTGTGTATTTTACGGTTGCACAGACCCAATTCAAGGAGATAAACAGGGTTCTGTTTGGAGAGGAGGAGGGGCAGCAGCAGGACGACGAGGAGAGTCAGCAGAAGGGAGTGATTGTGAAACTGTCAAAGGAACAGATTCGGGAGCTGAGCAAACATGCCAAATCTAGTTCAAAGAAAACTATTTCTTCTAAAGATAAGCCATTCAACTTGAGAAGCGGCAGCCCCATCTACTCCAACACGTTGGGAAGATTCTATGAGATCACTCCAGAGAAAAATCCTCAGCTTCGCGACATGGATGTCTTCGTCAGTTTTGTGGATATGAAGGAGGTAACTGGACCATTGATTTCTATTCACCTTTTTTTTTTTTTTTTTTTTGTATCTTCTTTTTTGACATTAAACAACGATTTTTCTTCTCACAAATTCAGGGAGCTCTTCTTCTACCACACTACAATTCAGAGGCTATGGTCATGCTGGTGGTTAATGAAGGAGAAGCAAACGCTGAGCTTGTTGGAGTAAGAGAACAGCAACAAGAGGAAAGTGGGGAAGTTCAGAGGTATAGAGCTGAGTTGTCTGACGAGGATGTACTTGTAATCCCAGCAACTTATCCAGTAGCCATCAACGCTACCTCCAACCTGAATTTCTTTGCTTTCGGTATCAATGCTGAGAACAATCAGAGAAACTTCCTTGCAGGTATATATATTACATATCGCCATCAATTTGAATAAATGATGGGATTTGTTGTTTACTATTGCTAATGCGTGATTGAAAATTGAAAATTTGAAGGTGAGAAAGACAATGTGATGAGCGATATACCTAAGCAAGTGCTGGAGGTTGCGTTTCCAGGGTCTGGTGAGGAGACTGTGAAGCTAATAAAGAAGCAGACAGAGTCGTACTTTGTGAACGCTCAGCCTCAGCAAAAGCAGTCTCAAGAAAAGGAAAAAGGAAGAAATCCTCTCTATTCAATTTTGAAGGCTTTTTACTGAGTATACTAAAATAAAATGTATGTTGTAATCGCTCAGCGTGAGCGAGGAAAGTATCGGACTAGTTAACTAGAACTCGAGCTCTACGTAGCGTCTATGACTAAATAATAAATAAATCGAGCAGCATGCAATGCTTTTGTTGTCTTCTTCAACTGCCTGTTTTCTCCTTAGCTAAAATTAACCGACAAAACCAGTTAATATAACTGAATGGTTGACACGAGTTTGAATTACTTTCAGTGGCAAAGTGTTTGTCTTGGTTCATAAGAGTCGATGAAAGTAAGCAATTCAAGAAAGATGTACGGTACCAAGAAAGATACAATACAGACAGCCAAATTGTTTCGCCCAGAACAAATCATCAACAAGGGCGCAAGAAAAAAACAACTAAAAAAAATAGGAGAATGAAGACAGAGAAATTACGTTGTTTCAGAAACATGGCAATGACAAGATCAAGTCTTCATTATAAAGAATTCACTTCTATGATCAAGATGAACACCGAAAATGACGCTTGATGTACATATTTTGTTCATGCACAAAACCCCTCAGGACCAATGCCTCTTGGAAATGATAACTGAGAGCCACAAAAGATGAATATGGTAGGACCGATATAAAAGATGAATCCCAAGGATTAATCTTGAGGCATCATCAACAACCTTCCTTTTTGAATTTGAATTCTTGAGTTTTCTGCCTGTTTCTCTGTTTCAAAATACACGGGTTGCTTTTCCACGTTTAGTTTGATGGGGAATGCCTTCTCTCTTGGTAGTTTCTCTATTCTTATCAAGATTTGACAGTTTGACAGGTGGGACTACATATAGATTAATAAGTTAAAATGAAATCCATAAATTATTATATAAATAGTTAGAATGGAATTCAAGGTAAAAAATAAAACATGAAAAAAATAAATTCTATACAAAATTATTGTCTAATATTATTCTTTATCTATAATAATATCTAAAAAAAAACAATTTTCTAATATTAATATATAAAGAGATTTTCTCAAAATATCAATTTACTTTTCAAAACATAATTATTTATTAAATTTTTAAAAATTCATCATTATTTTTATAAACTTTTTTTTTCTAATTATCAAAAATTATTCTTTCATTTTTTTTATATATTTCATTTTATTTTTAATAAATATAATTTTATTTTATATATTAATTTAATAATGTTATATTATCATCACCCATTAATATCACGCATATTTAAAAAATGTGTACACACAATCGCGATAACATAAAGAGATTCTTTAGTCACTCGCTTAGAGGTCCATTATCTGTGCTAAAAGGTTTGTGGTCTCTACTAAGAGGTCCTTGATCCCTGTTGAGGTTCTAGTTACTTGTGAAATCCCTTGTCACTTGTCGAGAGATCCATAGTCTTTACTCAGAGGTCTCTGATCTCTGTTGATCTCTACTGAGAGGTCCCTGATCTCTGTTGAGAGGTCCCTTGTTACTTGTTGAGAGGTTCCTGGTCTTTGCTGACAGGTCTTGGTATTTGTTGAAGGTTCTTAGTCACTTGCTGAGAGGTCCATGGTCTTTGGTGAAAGATCCATGGGCTCTGTTGGGACACCCCTGGTCACTTGTTAAGAGGTCCCTTGTCATTTGCTAAGAGGTATCTAATCACTACTGAGAGGTCATATGCTGAGAGGTAGGGGTGGGCATGGATTGGATTTTTAATGATCCAATCCACATCCAGTTTAGATCCAAATAATTGGATTAGACTTTCAACCCAAATCCATTTTTTTAGTAAAAGTAGTTTGGATTTTTTTAAAATTCATATCCAAATATTTGGATCAAGATTTAAATCCAATCCAAATATTTGGATCAAGTTCAAAATCCAGAATTCACTTTTTATAAAAGAAATAAATTGAATTTTTTAAAACTTGTGTCATTAAGGACAACACGACTCAGTTTGTACAGGTCGTTAGGCACGACCCGTCTGAGTCGTTATGCCGACCCATAGATGTGTCAATTTGGCCCAGCCCACAAGGCTTGGCCCTGGCCCATGTGGGCTAAGGCCAAAAAAGCCACCATCAAAGAAGCCCACAAGACCAAAAACCCTACAAAAGCCCTATGGGTCAGAGTCAACCCATGGACTTTCATCTTCAACATGAAAAATATATTATTTTTTAAAATAGATCAGGATAAGCACGACGACCCGAATAGGTCGGACGACCTGGACATGCCTTACAAAACGGATGGGTCCAACGACTTGAACGGGCCCGATGACCTGGACGGGCCTGACGACTCGAATGGACGCGACGACTCAAACGGGTCTGATAACCTGGACGGGATCGACAACCTGGACGACACAAACGAGTCTGATGACCCAAACGACCTAGACGAGCCCGATAACCCGGGCAGACTCGACTACCCGAACAAGCCTTACGACCCGGACAGACCCGATGACACGAATGAGTCTGTCTGGGAAGTTGGGCCCGTCCAGGTCATTGGACCCGTTCGTGTCGTCGTGCCATCCGGGTCGTAAGGCATGTGTAGGTCGTCAGGCCCGTCCGGGTCGTCGAGCACGTCTGGGTTGTCTGGCTCGTCCAGGTCGTCGGGCCCGTCCGGGTTTTCGGGTCTGTCTAGGTCGTCCGAGTCATCAGGTCCGTTTGAAACGTTCGTGTCATCGTGCCCATTTAGGTCTTAAGGCTCGTTTGGGTCTGCCTGGCCCGTTTGGGTTTTTGGGTTTGCTTGACCCGTTCAGGTCTTCGGGTCCGCCTGACCCGTTCAGGTTTTCGGGTCAGCCTTACCTGTTAAGGTCATCGGGCCCGCCTGATCCATTCGGTTCTGCGAGCCCACTTCACCCATTCGGGTCATCGAGCTCGCTTGGCTCGTTCGGATCTTCGAACCTGCCTGGCTCGTTTGGATCTTCGAACATGCCTGGCTCGTTTGGGTCTTCAAGCTCACTTGGCCCGTTCGGGTCTTCGGACCTATTTGGCCCGTTCGGGTCTTCAGGTCTACCTGGCTCGTCGGGTCATTGGGCCCGCCTAGCCCGTTCGGGTCATCAGGCTCACTCAAATTTTTCATATTGTTGGGCCCGATCGACTCATTCGGTTTGTCAGACCCGCCTAGCCCGTTCATATCTTTAGGCCCGCCCAACCTCTTATGGTCGTCGGATCTGCCGGATCCGTATAGGTCATCGAGCAAGGCCCGTCCAAGTCTGAATTTAGCATAGTCCATCTCAACCTTTAGTCTAACCCAACTAAAAATTTAAATTGAAAATTTGGATTGGATTTTTTGGATTATCCATATTTAAAAATCTTGATTTATAAAATGGATATTCAATCCATAAAATATATAAAATGTAGATTAGATTGAAATACAGATCCATTAAATGGATTGGATTTTTAATAAAATGGATTATAAATGGATTGGATTGGAGCAAAAGTGGATTGGATCAAGAAAATTAGATTTTTTGCCCACCCCTACTGAGAGGTCCTAAGATTTACTTTTGTTGAGAGATCCCTAATTTCTATTGAGCTGAGAGGTTCATAGTTTCTGTTGTTGAGAGGTCCTTGATCATTTACTTATAAATTCTAATCACTTAATTAATATTTAAAATATTATAAAATAAGTACGATCGTGAATATATTCATATATTTATATAAAAATAGACAAAAATCTCACTCACAATAGACATAAAGATGTAAGTAAATAAAATTTTTATTTTAAATTTTGTATAAGAATTTAAGACACCGTATATATATATATATATATATATATATATATATATATATATATATATATCTATATATATATAACTTTTTGTCTAAAAAAATTAGATAATCAAATCTTCTATTTTAATCAATTTGGGGTTTTTAATGAAACTATGTAATTTAGTAAAGTCTTTATCTTTTATATCAGAAAGATCTAATTGATTCAAAAAATTGAAAGGTTAGTTTTTATATACTTCAAACAGTTGATAGATTTAAATTTATTGTTTCCAAAAATAAACTAGGCCTTGTCCTGAAGAGCTCTATAGTTATTGATTATTTCGTTCTATGTTATTGTTTTAAGGATTTACTGTAAACGTCAATGACTTTAATTATATATTTTTTTAAATATAAAATAATTTGAAAAGAATGCAAAAATATTATTATTTGATTAAATGTATAAAAGTACATACAGATGGAAGGCTTTAAGTGAAACATTTTACATTGCAGCTTATTATGTAGTTTAAACATAATAGACCGTACTGAACAATTACTTATATTTTTAGTGTATCTTGGTGCTTTCCCTTGATAAAATGTAAGTCCATAATTACAGCAATTACTGTGCAGTGTCATAGGACTCTGTAGTCTCTTGGATCATGCATGGATGCTTGGCAAGAAAAAAGACAAATAACGCAGGAAAAAGGACAACACAGACACAAAAGGAATCACGCAACCTCACTCAACTTATTACGATCGCCGCGTCCATGTATGTCTAAATGCCATGCACAGCAACACGTGGTCAACATGCACTTCAAATCGCTCACCATCTTAACCCACACACCAACACATTGCATGGTTCTGCGTCCACAGCCAATGCTCGCAATCCACCTCCATCGTAATCACAAGCCACCTCTATCTCTTCCACCATCACACTTATTTTCAATTCAACACACGTCATTCTGCATGCAATCCCCAGGCCAAATGTATATACGTGTTATCAACACCCCTCTCTCTTGCATATATAAATACCCATAATCGCTCCCTGTTTTCCTCATCCATCAAGTATCGTATTATAACTCACCCGATATTCACTAATACTACTACACTATGATGAGAGCAAGGGTTCCACGGCTGCTGTTGCTGGGAATTCTTTTCCTTGCATCACTTTCTGTCTCCTTCGGCATTGTACACCGGGAACACCAAGAGAGCCAAGAAGAGTCGGAATCAAGAGGACAAAATAACCCCTTCTACTTCGACTCTGACAGGTGGTTCCACACTCTATTCAGAAACCAATATGGTCACCTTCGTGTCCTCCAGAGGTTCGACCAACGCTCCAAACAAATTCAGAATCT
>Ga0214542_1013178_pt1 | contig 10123 bp, 16 predicted proteins | sample CNSS1metaG_FD_160096 | JGI IMG/M metagenome (GOLD analysis project Ga0214542, IMG submission 160096) | Root nodule microbial communities from cowpea collected in UCLA plant growth center, Los Angeles, California, USA - CNSS1 | ecosystem: Host-associated > Plants > Roots > Nodule | place: USA...
TTCTCAATTAAATATTACTAATCCTAATCATGTCCATTCTTTTACCTCTTATATCTAGTAAAAAGCTAATTAACCAAAGTAACTTCTTGATTAATTCTAATCTAAGTTTTCACCTTTAATCAAAGTAGCTTCTCAATTATTAACAAAAACTTATGCAATCATATGAAAGTTTCTAAAATCAATCAAAGTAACTTCTCAATTAAAATTTAAAAACCCTTGGACTCATACGATTGTAATGTTATGTAGATTTAACACCGTGCTAACTTGCTACAATGTAAAAATCATTACTTTCACTAAATTAAGAACCAAAAGACATAGATGAAAATAAATCTTAACAAGAATCAAAAGAACAAACAAATTAATTGATCTAACCTCAGAATCCAATTAAGAAATTACAATGGAATCAACCCAAGAAGTTCAGCACTCCATGAAATACAATATAAAAATAGAAGAATAGAGAGAGAAAGGAAACGAAATTAGGCCTCCCTAAGGGTTCCTAAACTCCGAAGTCCCGAGCTTCCTTTCTCTACTTCCCCCTTGGTCTCTTTATATAGGACTTGGACTGGACTTTTCGGTTGCTAAAATCTCTTAAATACCTTGTAAAATAAAGATAAAGATAAATATTCCAAGTATTTGGAGAGATTTAGACTATTTGACAAATATAGTTTGGTTAATAATTTATGATATAATTAAATAAATAAATTATTTAAAAATATCCGATAAATTATTAACAAATAATATTTGCATTAATTTTCTCAGTAAACCATTTTTAATCTTGTAGTCCAAATTTGTAGAGACATCCAAAAATATTAATATTTGCAGTTAAACCCCTTTTCTTTGACCAGTCTTTGACCAAATTTAAATATTTGAGTGTCCATTGAAATAATGACACGTGGCAGCTCCTTTTCTCTCCCAAATTAGGGTTTCTTCCTTCTTCCTCCCTTGCTGCTTCAGCCATGACTACAGTGGGTTCGTGAATGACGGAACGCGTCACTGGTGTGTGGTGGCTGCCATACTGCGTGATTCTTCTTCTTCTTCGGCGAAGGCTGCACGAATGGTGGTTCTGCTCGAAAATGGTGGCGCGTCTTGCTACAATGGCTTCATGGTAATGCTGTTGCAGTTCAAGTGTCGTGACTTCTCCATCAATGGTGGCTTCTAGTGGTTCACGAAAGTGCAGGTGTTGTTGGAAGATAAGGCGAGGTGCAACAATGAAACAGTGGTGCACGTGGTGGCGCGATTTTGCTGGCGGCTTGCTCATGGTTGCTGGCGACGCAGATTTTCTGCAGGAATGGCGTGGAGCACGGTGACTTCGCTCTAGTGACGTTTATGGTCGCCAACGGTGTGCGCGAATCTGGTTCAGGCGTACTGCAGTGATGGCTCGAGTCTAGTGAAGATGCAGAAACGGTGCTGTGCGTTTCTCATTGGTCCGTTGTTCCGATCCGTTGCCAACATTGTTGCAAGTGCGTGCAGATCTGTTGGAGCATGATGGTGCAACTTTAGGCGCGATAGACATTCACGGTGGTGACAGCGTGGTGCAAGTTACGCCGACGAGATCCATGGCTGACGATAACATGGTGAAGATGGCAGCTAGGGTTTTAGGTTGTATAGAGATGAAGATGATGACGTGGCAACATGTTATTGGCTTAGATTTTTTTAGTGGAGACTAAGCCCACGTGGCTTGTGTTGGTTGGCCAATTTTAAAAGTTGAAGATTGCCACATGGCAGCATCTGAGTGCATCTATTTTATGAGTGAAAAAAGGGGTGCAAATAGACAAGGGCCCGGGTGCAAAAGTAGGTTTTGTGAGACCCATTTGGAAAGAGGGGAGTGTATAAGTAATGTATGGGGTACAAAAGTGATTTTTCCAGAATTTGCTGATTTTAGCCTTATTTAAATGTTTTGTGATTTCAATAAATTTATTTTCACACCTTTAAATAAGCTTAATCTTAACTTCCGTTGCATCAACAAATGTTAAAATATCCAAAAATAATTTATGCAACTAAAAATCACTTTTTAAGACATTTTTATCACACAAGTTCAAATAGCCTAATTATTAGAATTGTTAATTAAATCACTCTTTAAGCACACAAATTCAATGAAATACTCATAATTAAACACTGATTGAGGGCAAAAATACGCACTCATCAATTTCCATTTTTATTCATTCCTTTAATCCTGTGAAGATATGAAATAAAATACCTCAGAATAAAGTTTTGAAATTGTTCAATTTTGCCCAGGAGTGCAAAAGAATAAGTGTGGGTGTGTGATGATGGTGGCGCTGGTTGTGGTTGTTGCCTCTGTTGAGGTGGAACATAGACTTGGTGTTAAAACTGTTGATTTCCCCATTTCTGGCTAGGATGTTCCTTGCAACCTGGGTTGTACTTGTTGGAGGACCAATCATGGTTGTATTGTTGTTGAGGTGGTCTATTATTGCCATAGATGTTTGCAGCATATGCCTGAGTCCACATAAGGTAGAAGGGATAGGCTTTTTCTGTAAGTCTACCAAGGGAGCAAGTCTATAGCTTAGTATGCAGAGAAGTTTAAAAACCTTCGCCGCTCTTACACCATGCCACTAGATGAGGAGTGGCGATGCAGGAAATTTGAGAACAACCTCCGTGGAGATATTTGTTTGATGGTGGCCTCGCTATCCATCAAGGATTTTGCAGCTTTGGTAGAGAAGGCTAGGGTCATGGAGAAAATGAAAGTGGAGGTGGAAACTCAACACCCACAGTAGTAGAGAGTGGGAGGACGATCTGGGTCCAAACATAGGCATGAAGAGAGAAGGAAACCATATGCTAGGCCTCACCCTTAGTCTTAGGGGTCTTTAACACAACTTATCCAGAATGACCAACCTTTTGCTTGGATGGATAAGTGTGAGGAAAGCTTTCAAGAGCTTAAGTAGAGGTTGAAGAGTACTCTAGTGTTGGCCATCCCTGATGTTGGTAAACCCTTTGAGGTTTACTCTGATGCCTCTCATCTAGGTCTTGGTTGCGTGTTGATGGAAGAGAAGAAGACGGTAGTGTATGTGATGAGTGCGTATTTTTGCCCTCATTCAGTGTTTAATTCTAGGTATTTAATTGAATTTATGTGCTTAAAGAGTGATTTAATTGATAATTCTGATAATTAGGTTGTTTGAGAATGTGTGATAAAAATGTCTTAAAAAGTGATTTTTAGTTGCATAAATTATTTCTTGGATATTTTAACGTTTGTTGATGCAGCTGAAGTTAAGATTAAGCTCATTCAAGGTGGGAAAATATATTGATTGAAGTTACAGAATACCTTTAGATAAGGCTGAAATTAGCAAGTTCTGAAAAAATCACTTCTGCACCCCCTAAATTACATATACACTCCCCTCTTTTCAAATTGGCTGCAAAAATACCTACTTTTTCACCCCTACCTTTGTCTATTTTCACCCTTTTTTCCATTCATAAACTAAGATGAACTCAGATCATGCCATGTGGCAATCCTCCACTTATTAAATTAACCAATTAGAGAATGACACGTGGCGGCATCCAAGCACTCAAAATTCAGCCAACCAAATGGTGTCACGTCATCATCTTTATCTCTCCCATGAGAAACCCTAATTTCTCCTCTTGCACTATGGCCACCACCGTCATCATTCAAGCTGTACCTGTGAATCCTTCATGTTGCTGCCACCACGAACCTGCACGGAGAACGCCTTCAACCACCGTCACAGCCACGTCGCCGGAAAAGGCAAAATTGCGCACCACTTCGTGACACCATGGAAGCCGCAGTCAACTAAACCATCGTGACAACAACTTGTGACCACGCACACCTTCATCAGAGCTGCAACTGCCACACTTATTCGAACCAAATTCACGCATCTACACCAACGTTTCTGCACCGTTCCACCGTGTCGCACACTACAACCACTACTGCGATCTTCCAGCAAAACCATCTAGAGTAGTGACACACACCAACAACACAGATTGTGTAGCAGAAGCACGGACTAGAGACGCGAGTTCAGTCACCATAGCAACACCTGCAATTTTTGAAGCATCACTGTGAACCCTTCATGCCGTCAACCTCTGCTACCATTGCATACCACACTGAAGAAGAGAAGATCGGAAACTTCCACAGATCTGAAAATGCGAAACAGCTGCAGCGTTCCTCAGCCAACATCCCTTGCATTAGTTCAGGTCGGAACAACATCGTCCCGCAACCACCATGAACGCACACGAGACAGTAGTTCAGAGTAGCTTCATTCTGCGGCAGAAACTCTAAGGAAGGAGAGAGAAATCTGATTTGGGAGAGAGAAAGCACTCTGCCACGTGTCAGCCTGCTATTGCATAGTCAAACAGTCAATTCTTGGAGATTCTGGTCAAAGACTGGTCAAACTAGAGGGGTTTAAGTGCAAATATTCATATTTTTGGATGTCTCTACAAATTTGGACTACAGAATTAAAAATGGCTTATTGAGAGAATTATTGCAAATATTAGTTGGTGATAATTTATCATATATCTTTAATTAATTAATTAATTTAATTATATTAGATATTGGTATTATCAACCAATTATATTTGTCAAATAGTCTATATCTCTCCAAATACTTTTGAATATTTATCTTTATCTTTATTTTAAAAGATATTTGAGAGATTTTAGCAACCGAAAAGCCTAGTCCAAGTCCTATATAAAGAGACCCAAGGAGAAGCAGAGAAGAAAAGCTCAGGACTTCAGAGTTTTGGAACCCTTAGTGGGGCCTAATTTTGTTTCCTTTCTCTCTTTATTCTTCTTTCTATTTTTATTTTACTTTTGCATTCTATGGATTGCTAAACTTCTTGGGTTGATTCCATTGTAATTTCATTATGGATTGTTAGAATGAAATAATTTCTTTGTTCTTTTTATTATTCTTGAGGTTTTCATTCATCTATGTCTTTTATCTTTGAATCACGTGAGAAGTAATGATTTTAAATTTATATGCATGTTGGTCATATGAGTTCAAGGGTTTTTAAATTGAATTGAGACTTTACTTTGATTTTATTTAGAAACTTTCATATGATTAAATGAGTTTTTACCTATAATTGAGACTTTACTTTGGTTAAAGGTATTTACTGTAAGTACAATTAATTAAGACTTTACTTTGATTAATTAAGTTTCTTATTGGGCGAGGAGATAAAAGAATAGACATGATTAGGCATGGTAAAATTTGATTGAGACTGTACTTTGGTTGAATTTACTGTGGATAAACTAAATGTTCTCAGTTTTAATTGAGATTGTACTTTGGTTAAAAGTGAGAATGCCAACAAATTAATTGAGACTTTACATTGATTAATTTGCAAATCTATAACAACAATTAATTGAGCAATTATCTTTAGATAAATTATGATGAATCTATTTGGAAAAAGCAATGAAATCAATATATTTTCTTTACTATTATTTTTATCTCTTTTTATCTTTTCTACTTCTTTCTTTGTTTATCTTAATCCTTTCATATTTTTACTATTTTATTTGACTAACTCTTTTGTATAGATTTTATAAGAACTAATTTATTAAAAATCAATTTCGTGTTCGTTGGGAGACGACTTTGGGTTACTTTACTTTATCTATTTTGTTGACTACTATCTTAGCAATACTGACGTTACTATAGTTTAGTAGTATTAATTTGATCGCGTCAACGACAGTGTTATGCTTCAAGAATAAGGCTATAGTTTAATAGGTCTTGGTAGCGTGTTGATGCAAGAGAAGAAGGTGATAGTGTATGCTTCAAGGCAACCTAAGGTGCATGAGAAAAATTACCCACTCATAACCTGGAGTTGGCAACTATTGTGTTTGCCTTGAAGATCTGGAGGAACTATCTATAAGGTGTACAATTTTGTGTGTTCAGTGATCATAAGAGCCTCAAATATTTTTTTGATCAGAATGAGCTGAACACGAGGGAAAGGAGGTGGATTGAGTTCTTGAAGGATTATGATTTCGAACTGCTATATCATCCGGGGAAGGCGAATGTAATGGCAGATGCCTTGAGTAGGAAGACAATACATACTAAACACCTTATGATCAGGAGGTGGAGCTATTGGAGAAGTTCAGAGACATGAAGTTGCAAGTCGAGTTGGGATCTAAGTTCATTAGGTGTAGTACATTGACTATATCTAGTGACTTCCTTAACTTGGTCAGAGAAAGACAGCTGGTAGATGCTAGTCTGATAGGAGTGAGAGAACTGCTTGGATTAGATGAAGTAAAGGATTTTTCTTTGGGTAGTGATGGTGTACTAAGATTCCAGGGTAGGGTGTGTGTACCTAATGATGTTGAGGTGGAAAGGTTAATCTTTGAGGAAGCACATAAGAGTCGTCTTAGCTTGCATCCTGGCATGACTAAGATGTATTAGAATCTCAAGGAGACCTTTTGGTGGCAAGGTATGAAGAAGGATGCGGCTTAGTTTGTGTCAGCCTGTTTGACATGTCAGAAGGCAAAAGTAGAGCATCAGAGACCCGGTGGAGTCCTACAGCCTTTGAACATACCGCTGTGGAAATGGGATATCATAGTTATGGCTTTGTAACCCATTTGTCACGAACCATTATGGGTCACGACACAATTTGGGTTGTGGTGGATCGATTGACTAAGAGTGCTAATTTCTTGGCAATGAACCTAAGAATGCATATGGCCAAGTTAGCCCAGTTGTATATTAAGGAAATAGTAAGATTGCATGGGGTACCATCGAGCATAGTTTTAGATAGAGATGCACAGTTCACTTCCGGTTTCTGGCAGACACTACAGAGTGCTTTGGGTAGCAAGTTGACTATGCTCAACCTATCATCCTCAGATTGATGGTCAATCAGAGAGGACGATTCAGTTGCTTGAGGACTTATTGAGGACATGCGTTGTAACACCCCAATTTTGGGATGTCACAGATAGTTAGAAAATGAATGCATTTGATAAAAAAAAATATCATTGAAAATATACTAATAAAAAAACTTTTAATTTAATTTAAATTACATAATTTCAAACGTCACTTTGTCAAAAACTTCCAATATCAATTGCGGACAAAATAAAATTACATATATTTTAATATCTGATTTAAAACAACTAAATAAATTATAAAATCTCCCGAGTTCACCCCAACCTCTCGTCAATCTACTCCATGCCAAAATTATCTGCAATATTATCTGCTCCCGTATAATATACACGTTATACGATCATCGCACATACAACAAACACACAAACAAACAAATAGAGGTAAGCTAACCATAAATAATGATATTCATAAAAGAAATTCATAAATAAAATATGTCTAATAATACTCAACGTCGCAGTCAAGAAACAATTAACCAAAATGACATCAATCATGGTAAACCAAGCATAACATCATATTCATCTCAATTCCTCTTCATATATAGTAATCATACACAATCTTTGGTTTTCCACGGTCTCTCATCCCACAACAACATCTAGTTTCCTAGAATAGATGGTTCGATGTGTCCCGCTTAATGCAGCCAGACTGTCTCCCTTATCTCTCAAGGAATTATGAGTAAAAATGTCGATGCATCGCACATCGGGCACTATATTCGCAACGAGCCGAAATAAGGAGAAACATCTTTCCCCTCCCCACTGCTTCACACAGGCGAGATGGTACAACACTCGAACCAATCCTCTACCACTGCTTCACATAGGCGAAGAGGATCTTTGTCCACTGCTTCACACAGGCGAAAGAGTCTTCACTGGGTTCCTAGGTACGGAAAACCTCACACAACATTTAATTTCACCAAGATTCTTCAAGCAAGGCAAAACACTCTCAACATACAACACATCATCAAATCATGCTTGAAAAATAAAGTCTCATAACAAAACCCAATTCATATATCACACGTGTATTTAATGTACACCAAATATTTAATAAAACCCATGTAAAAGAACTAAAAATAAATTACGAAACCACGCCCTACAATCAAAATACTCACGGAAGCAAAGAAGAATAAGCTTGAGTGGTTGGGCCACCTTCACGCATCTTTCCAAAAATATTCTATAATATTAATGCAACCACTGTCTGGTAGTAGGCTTTTGTGAAAAGGAGAAAGAGAAACCAAGTTTGAACAATATAACATGAATAGAGACAATAAACAACCCATACGGGTCTGCACTACAACATGAAACATGAACTTAAAGAAGAAAAGAAACCAAAAAGGCTTTATGTGGGACCCGTGGCTAAAAGAAAATAGAAACCTTGCACCCATCAACCAATGTAAAGTGTGACCCCATGCATTTCCGAAAACAAAAAGTAATGCAAGCAAGGAAAGGGAATAGAAAGAGAAGAAAATTTCATGAGCCCATCCTCACTGCAACACGTGAAAATAAATAGAATGAAAGAAGGAAGAAGAAAAGCTAATCTCATGCCCAAAAACTGCTACAGCCGTGGACAAGGATATGTTTGCATGCATTTTTCATAGATAAAGAAAAGCAAAGAACATAAAAATACCTATGCCCATACATCCCAAAAACTGACAACGAAACTTGCCTCCCAAAAACTAGCAACGAAACTTGAATACACCGTGAATCAAATGACTACAACGAATATGTGAACACACTACAATGGAGAAGAAAGAGAAGCATATTGGTGTGTGCATATACACAGACCAACCACAGTACCAATCTGTACCACACTAAAGCGACCCAACATCTGAAAACTAAGCCCCTCACTCTGCAACGAGAACACATTCCGTAATAACAACCCTTTAGTGAAACCAACTATTGGTGCACCATGCCCTCAAACTCACCAAAACCCCCACCTACACCAACTACTGCATAAGCACACACCCATTCCAGGCTTGATATGTTTACGTGAGAGAGAAATAGAAAAGGAGGAAAAAGAAAACCAAACCTTGCTTTCACGTGAAAGAGAAAGGAACAAGGAAGAAAGAGAAACTAGTTTATGAAACCCAAAAGAACCACCCACAGCCATCAATGTTTCATGAATTTACATGCCCATTCTAATAACAACCTGCACCACTAAGAGTCTAAAAGCAAGGAAGAGTTATTATGCCTAAGGAGTAAGGAAGACATGTATCCCACTTCAACAGAACACAAATCTTATGTGCATGCTTTTCAAATGTCATTCATCAAGCAAATAACAAGAAAATAAAAGAAGAACACAAGGTTGGCTTCAAACAAAACAGAAAACAAAGTTAACTTCTCCTAGACTACACATGCATGCTTTTCAAGTTTCACTCATCAAACAAACATCAAGAAAACAAGAGAAGAAAGCAAGGTTGGCTTCTCCTACCTCTTTGAGTTGTGCTCTCTCTCGGCTCCACGCCTACTCCCGATTTCTCTCCTCTTCATCTCATCTCTTTACTTCCATTATAGAACCCCAAATAACCTAGAGTGGTTTTTTTTTATTATCGAAAACCCTAGCCTTCACTTAAGGCTAATACCCTTCCGTTCTGGGTTTTTCTTTTCCTTTTAAAAAGATTGGTTAAGATTCTATAAAATAAAAACAAACCAAAATTTGTGGTTTGTCCAAAACAAAGAAAATTTAAATACATGCAGTAACGTGAAAAGTGGAAACAGAAAGAGAAACCATGCTTCTCAAAGATAAAAAAAGAAGAGAGAGAAAAAACTATAGATAATTCATGGGCCCCACAACATATAGAGAAGGAAAGAGAAAAGAAATGATTCTAAAACCACCAAACTGGACCAACAAGGTTCGAACACAATCACCTACACAGGGATCAAAAACAATCAACCACCACGCTGAATGCTTTCTCATTACGTAATACGCACAAATAAATTATAAACGTATAAGTTGCACAGACTTTAATTGAAAAATAAATAAAACAATAATTTATATCACTTAAATAATTATTATAAATACAACAATAACTCAAATCACTCAAATACTATTTATTTCATATTTCATAATTTAATAACTTAATTAAATTAAATAAATCAACAATCTTAATCAAGTTATTAATTTTTTCATATGTTTTCCTTTTATTCTAATTTTTCTCGGGTCTTACATGCATCCTGGATCATTTGGGTGTTGGGGATTGATATCGCTGTCGTTAGGCGATCAAATTACCACTACTTTAGCAACTTCAGTATTGCCAGTTTGTAGTGAAGAAAATAGTTAGGGTTAAGATAACCCTGAGTCGTCTCACAACGAATACGGAAT
>Ga0214542_1013180_pt1 | contig 10121 bp, 4 predicted proteins | sample CNSS1metaG_FD_160096 | JGI IMG/M metagenome (GOLD analysis project Ga0214542, IMG submission 160096) | Root nodule microbial communities from cowpea collected in UCLA plant growth center, Los Angeles, California, USA - CNSS1 | ecosystem: Host-associated > Plants > Roots > Nodule | place: USA...
TCCATTATATACATGTCCATCATCACACAATCATACTCAACCAAGATAAATTCCTCGGGAACCATCAAACATCCAAATCACAGCACTGTCTCGCCCAGCACCTCGCTCAGGCTGAGGGGTCTCGCTCGGGCGAGACATGCTCGCTCAGGCGAGCCCCCCCCCTCGCCTAGGCGAGAGCACAAGAGCAGAAGCAAGAGCAACGCGGGATCTCGCTTAAAAAGATGAGCGAGCCGCCTGGGCGACTTTTCGCGCAGGAACTCTAGGTGAGCTCCCTGTTTCATCTCGCTTAGGCGAGACTGACTCGCCTGGGCGAGATTAACAGGTCTCGCCACTGTTTTTCACTGCACAGCCATGTTTTTCCAACCGAACAACACATACAAAGCATTTCACACATCAAAACGACAGATCCAACCATACAATTCAACAACCAACACAAAAACAGTTCTAAAAGAGTCGAAACTAGAACCCTAACTTCCCGTACCTGGAAGAGGGTTAACGGAGCTTCAACACGGGACCTCGTAATGCACTAACCCAAGGATGGCTCGCAGAACTGGCAGGACAGCGAAAAGGAATCAAGGAAACTGAGTCAACAGAGGCTTGTTAACTGGAAATATGAAACAAGGTAGCGAAATGGGAATCAGTACGGCTAGGGAAGACACTTACATGGAGTGGAAGCCCCTTTAGCTTACGTGACAGTCGAACGGAACCCTAGCGGAAGTGAAAGACGGCTGCAGTTCAAGGCAAGGGCAAACTTTCTGAAAATGGTAGAATACATTAGGTTTAGGGCAGACCTAAGGTCTTATACTGTGGGTCGGCCTTTAGGCCCAATACTGTAGGGCAACCCACTAACTTTTAGGGCTGAGAAAAGAAATGGGCCTTACAATTATATTAGTAGGAGATAATATTATAATGTTATTAAGTCAATATATATATATATATATAAATTATATTTATTAAAAATAAAATAAAATATATCAGAATAAATAAAAACAATTATTAATAAATAAAAAAGAAGAAAAGAAGTAAAGATATCTGATTTTATAAAAAATTTATAAAAATAATGATCAATTTTTAAAAATTTAATAAATTATTATATTTAAAGAATAAAATTAATATTTTAAAAAGTAAACACGGAAATCCTTTTATATATCGTTATAAATAAAGAAAAAACTACTTTGACCGCTGTCAAAAAAACAACCAGTTCGTACTTACTTTTTCAATAAAATATTTATTTATGGAGCATATAGAATAAATGTGGAAAAAAAATTTGACTGTCAAGATATTGGTGCATTTTATATAATATTGCAGTTTATTAATGGATTATTTAGTGAATGGTGTCGGGCTTTTACTTTATCGATTTCCACAATTTATGCTTCACTTCTTTATGCTTTTTTGTTTAAGTGATTTTGAATTGTATATTTTAAAAAAGAAATTGGAATACATTTTTCTGGAAGTTTTAGATCAAGATTTCCAAAATAAAATTTTTGGAACTAAATATTTAGAATGTAAGTTTTGGAATAGAATTTTCTAAAGTGGCAGACAGTAAACATCACACACAATGAAAAAAAAAAAAAAAACTTAAGTCAAAGAGGAGAAAAAAAGAAATAAACAGTGGCTTCTTCAAATTTGAATGTAGCTTTTATTACACTTTTCTCATTTCTCTCCAAAACTCTGTTTTCTTCTCTTAGTAAACCCTAACCGTCCTCGACACCAATCCCTTCTCACTGTCTTCATCCTCACACTTTCACTCTCTCCTCGTCGGCAAAATGCATTTTGCTTAAAGCCTACCATTTTCCTTATTTTCCTCTAATCGTTGGCATCTAGCTCTCACTTTGTCCATCTCTCACTTTCTTGATCTCGGTCTCATTTTCCATTCTTCATTTCATACGTTTATGTTTTCTGAATTTTTTCATTGTATTCATTTTGTTTTGCTCAATATGATTTTTTTTTTCTATCACAAGACATCTTAACTTTGTTTTCGTTTTTGAGACGAATAAAATGTTCTAAGATCGAAGAGTTCTTGACGGCCAAAAGAAAAGCTCAAGCATAAGGACAGAGAACGATTTTTAAAACGTTTGATTTTAAAAAGATTTGATGTTTAAAAGTAGGAGGACGAAGAACATCTCTGTTTTTCAAAAGTCTTAATTTTTATCATTTCGTTTTTTTTTGTCTGGGTGTTTTTTTTTCTCACATCTTTACTTTTGTTTTTATTTTCGAAATGAATGAAATGTTTGAGTATGAAAAGATCGGAGAGCTCTTGAATGCTAAAGAGCTCTTGAACGCTAAAGGTAAGCACTATCATGCAGAATTTAAAAAGTTTGATTTTTAAAAGAAGAAAGACGAAGAAAATTCTTTGTTTTATGAGTTCATATTTATGTTCTTAATTGATGTTTAATTTTAAGTATTTAATTAAATTTTTGTGTTTAAAAAATTGTTTTAATTGATAAATATGATAATTGGGTCTATTAAATTTGTGCGATCAAGATGTTTTAAAAAGTGATTTTAGTTGCATAAAATATTTTTAAATATTTTAATAAGTGTGAAATTCAATTGTTTAAAGTTATAAAATTAAGTCAAAATTAAGTTATGTCATCAATTTATCACTTTCAAATTTGGCCAACCATATCTTGTCACATGTTAGTCTCTTCACGAACATTCAAAAATGGTCAAATTTGATAATGCTATCAAATTAAGGAGAGACAATATTGTTTCATTTTTTACAAAAATTAAGACTAATTTGAAACTAAAAACAAATATAGAGATCAAATTGAATCATGATGAAACATGGCATAACTGTGGAGTGAAACGTATAAAAAATAAAAGTAAAATTTAAAAAGAATTCGAAAAAAAAAAAACAGAAATTGACACTTGGCGTTAACTTTAACATTGTCTAGTCAAAATTAACAGCAAAAATAAAATTGAATCAATTTACTGAAGATCAAGTCGAGACAAAAAAAATCTTGAAAACCAAGCTGATATTAGTTGACAAATAAGAGAACAAAAATGTAATTTAACTTTATTATAGTGTGCAACTTCTTTATTCCTTACACATACCAATTACTACATTGCGTAAAAGATTGAAGGTAATTTAGATTGAAGTTACCATGTTTGAGTTGTCTATAATTACTTCTGCAACAATACGATGAATCAGTACAAATTTATTGATTTTGACTATAACAAGATGAATCAATACAAGTTTATTGATCTTAAATGGTATGTTGATAATTCGGAACACAATTCATCCGTCCTCTTTGTAGAAGAAGTCTATTGCTTCACCTACATGATGTAATTAAAATAGAAATATATTGCTTAAATACTAGTGTTAGAAGTAGAGATTATTTACAAGTTTAATTTATTTTTAGTAATCTAAGAGTTCGCAACAAAGTTATGCATAAAAAGTAGTTAAAGTTAACATCCAAATAGAAAAAACAGAAAAGAATAGTTGAACCTTTATTGAAAGAAAAGCAACAACACAGTAAATATAACATCACAGCTTTCCTTATACTGAAATCCAAATAGATAAAACAGAAAACAAGTTGAATCTTCACGGAAAGAAAAGCAACAACACAGTAAATAGCGTCACAAAGTTTCCCTTATAAAATCCAAATAGAGAAAAAAGAAAACAAGTTGAATCTTCAATGAAAGAAAAGCAACAACACACTAAATAAAATCACAAAGTTTTCCTTATACCGAAACACTCAAATACAATCATCAAATACTTCCTTCACCAACTCACTTCTTATTGCTTATTTAATGAGTCCTCTCTTTAATTACCTGCACATTTTATGAGTTTGACTTGTTCCATAGGATTGTTTAAGTATTGAAATTGTCATGATTTCTTACTTTGAATTACTGAGATGATTGAAGATACAGTCTGAATAAACGTGAGCAGAAGTAGCCCAATTGCAGCAATAGTAGATGCCTTCTTCCAAGGAGTGTTGAAGTATTCGTGTATGAAGATAGCCTTGTACTTGTTGAGAGGATTCTCATAGAAATTATTTAAGCCATTGCAGATGGAGAAATAGTGTGGACTGAAATCTGGCATACTAACTTTTGAGTTCAGATTATTAATCAGCATTACCCATCCAATTGACAATGATTTTCTTGTCAACAAGTATGTCCACGTCTTTTTCAGTATTGATAAGAAAATCTAGAATCGCTACATATTGAATAATGATTTTTGTAGGCGAATTGTGGCAATGTTCATATACCATCATATTCCTGAAATAAAGTTGTGTACTGGAATTTATATTCAAGATTGGCATGCTCAAGACTCCATCTTCAGATAATTCCAAGTCAAGTATGCTATCATTTGGTTTGACTTTGAATTCAAGACCTGCCTCCATCAAGCTTTGATGATGATATTATAGAAGATCTTAACAAATCAGTGAAGTGTTTCGGACTCTCTCCTGGACACACGGGTCTTAAAGTTGTTCTCTTCAAATAGTTGAAACAAATCTGACGAAAGGAGGGGAATAATGGATGCATAGCAGTGTGGTTGTAAAGATGTTCAAGAACAGAGAATGGAAGTTGATTTTCCAGTCGCATCAAGTCATGCCTAATCTGCAGTAGCATCCATGGTCTTAACATTAAAGGATCTCTTCCCTCCCAATCACTGCGTTCATGCCATCTTAGAAAAAGCTCAATTATGAAGCAAGCATCAACTAAAATCATGTCGAAGAAATCATCACCGTTACATTTAATAGTATCTGCATAACAACTTCGAATATTAATGCTGTTTTCAATCTCTTCGATTTTGGCAACCAATTCTTTCGTAGACAGTCCTGTTCGATTTAGGAATCCCTTGACATATTTCAGTTTAAGCTCTTCCGTATCCTCACAACTGTTGTGATGATAAGGGCCAATTGATATAATTCGAGGTGCGTAGGCTTTGGGTTTTACTTCACGAATTGCTGGTGGTACCCTATAAATGCATTGCATATGGAATTCATCCATCGCTGGAGGCTTCACATTTTGAAGAATCTCAGTCCATTTTTTCTCTAAATCACTCGGTTGTCCTTCTTCCATTTGGTTCAACTCTGAAACATTAAAATAATATAATAACTATTTGAAATCAGGATTTTGGATTTTGGGTTTTAGAATATCATTTTTAAAAGTGGAGTAATTAGTAATTATAAATACTTATTTTTAATAACCATTCTCAAACATAATTGATATAACATATTTTTTAAATTGATATAGAACAATTTTACAACTAACAAGCAAAAAAGAGAAAAAATTTCACTGTTTATTAAAAATATCATCAAGTACGTTAAGCGTGGGCAAAACATTTAAATTTTGAGAACAATTCATTTGATACTAAAAGCAGAATTAGATAATTCACAATAACAAAAAATCAACCGACTTTGAAAAAATTATGAATTCAGCGTAGTATACTTGAACCAAAAAGTTAGTACTACACCCCATGTTCAACATCTCAATTTAAAATTAATTAGTGCAAAAGAAATCTATTCATGGATGAAATCGATTGGAACCAAATAGACAAAAAAAGGAGGAGGAAGAAACCTTGATAGTGAAACTGTTGAGGAAGATTATGAATCTTCAGCAATTGAATCCTTTTTCACAACTTAACAACTGCTTTGTGCTCATCTTGTGCAAAGATCCATGCTTTATATAATAATTCCTTATGCTGAAGTCTTTCCAAGTCAATTTATATAATAAATTGCAGTTCATTAATGGATTATTTAGTAAATGATTTTTTGCTTTTACTTCCCCCATCCCCATAATTCCATTCCTACAATTTGTTCGTGCACCCTTCCAATTTTCAAAATGACCATTTTGTCCATAAAAATGTATTCTAAAATTGTATATTTTAAAAATTTCTCTGACCAAGTTTTTCAGAATTTTAAGATTGAGATTTTTGAAATGATATTTCTGAAATAGAATTTTCAAAGGGAGATTTGTAATTCTCAAAGGGAATGCATGAAATATATTATGAAATATGTTTTAGAAAAAGCTTCTCGGAAACACGTGATATAAAACATATTTTACATTAATAAGAACAAAGAGAAAAATATCACACTATTCAATAAAAATATTATCAAGTACGCACTGCTCAACATACAATGCTGGTGAAGCTGTTCAAAACTAATTGGATATAATTAGCATTTTTCAACGATAAAATATGGTTCCAAGATTGAGGGTAATTCATTTGATACTAAAGCAGAATTAGATACTTCACAACAACACAAATTCATCCCACTTGAAAAAAAATTCTGAATTCAACATATTACTTTAACCAAAAAGTTAGGCCTAGGACAACAATAAGAGAAAGACAAGTTTTAGTATCTCATATCCATTTTTAGAGAAAAAGTTCATCATATTTTTATATTCAAATTTAATAGATATCAATTTTTTTTTTGTTTCATTTTTATTCTATTGCATAATATATATATATATATATATATATATATATATATATATATATATATATATATATATATATATATTTGCATTCGTACCTGTTTTTGTACATATACTTTTACCCGTATCCACTTTTGTATTGTTTCAAAATCAATTTATTATTTTTTATAAAATAATAAAATATTACAGTAAATAAAATATAATATTGTCAAATATTTATTATTAAAAGAATGATTGTTTCTTCGATATCATATATTTAGAAAGAAATTATAATTATATACATTCAATATTAAAATGCCCAATAAAATTTTATGAGAAAAAATATTTATTAAATTTACAAATATTAATGAAACTTAGTTGATAAAATTTTAAAATATTCTTAAAAACGATATGAAAGGAAAACAAATATTCAAATTAAAAATTATTTTAAAATGTATGTTTACTTCAATTTTTTAAATTTTAATTAAATTTCTTTTTTTTATACACTAATAAAAGTTGTAATACATCACTTGATCAAAATTACACAAAGAATAAAGATTAAACTGATAATAATAGAATTTTAACATAGATATTTTATTTTTTGAACTTCAATATATGTTCGATGATGATAAAAATATTTATGACAATTACATTAAATTATTATATTATAGTGAATAAAATTTATTTATACAATTATAATAATAAAATTACACGTATGATAATGAGTTAGAAAATAAAAATAATTATATAAAAATATCAAAATAGTATTCTACATGATAAAAATAAATATATTAAAGAAAATAAAATGTGTGTCTTAGGAACAATTTGAGATACCGTCAAATGAAATCGTACAAAAGAAAACAAATGTATTATTAATGGTATGATAAAATGAAAAATACCTTATATCTAAGAAAACTTTTCAAATATTAACTTAGTAGATGATTGATAGGTAACAAAAATTGCTTTATTAAAACAAAAAAAGTTCTTCAAATGAAACAAAAATTAATAATAATATAATAAAGAAGATTTTTTTTTTTTGTATTAGCTAGTAAATAAAATATTTATGCTATTGAACACTTAAATTGATAGTCTTAAACATTCTTATGTGAAAAAGAATATATACAATAAATAAAAATACTAAAAAAGAGCATAAATATTCAAATTGAGAAACAAAAAATATTTAATTCACATACACCATTTGACCATACTTACATAGATGTTATGATAAGATGAAATATATCTCAGAGATGTAAATGAATTTCATGAGAAGTCAAATAATTAGAAAAAATAAAGATATATATATATATATATATATATATATATATATATATATATATATATATATATAAAAGAATATGTGAAAATGGTATCCGTGGGATGTTTTTATTTTCAAAATTTAAACTTTATATTTTACTTTATAGAAGGTAGAGCAATATGTCATGTGCAGCTGGTACCAATTTCTTTAATGTTTTCCCACACTTCTCAACACTGGCAGAAAACCCTTTAGAGCCCTTTTCTGATATATCCAGTGCAGAACATTCTTGAATAATTCTCGGTGGTAAAAACAATTGAAAACTAAAACAAGAGAGGGAGTGGAAAAATGGGTCAAATTCATTTCACAAGTCCTGCAAAGTTTGAACTGATAAATGCCTAAAACAGCCAGTTAAAAAAAGAAAAACAAGAGAAGCAGGTTTTGAACCTCTCCTTTTTTCCAAGGTATATTTTCTTTTATTTCTTTATTATGTGTCAGAACCGAGTAAACTTTTTATTTTGGCTTTATTTTCTTTTTTAGCCTCGGGTTTTTTCCTCTTTTGAGTTGGCATTTCATCCACTCTAATCATGCTTTATGCCGAAGTCTTTCCAAGTCAATTTATATAAACAAAAAACTACTTTAACACCACTGTTCACACATTACAAGGATTTCACACTAACTTTTTTTAATAAAATATTGTATTATGATAAAATATTATGGAGTGTTCCCACAACCATTGGATACTTACTTTTTCAATGGAGCTGCAGAATGAATACAGAAAAGAAATGGACTGTCAACATACTATTGCTCTTTATATACTAAATTGCACTTCATTAATGGATTATTTAGTGAATCATATCGGCCTTATGCATTTCCAAAATTTCTTCTTCGCGCATTCTCTCAAATCTTTAACGCTCTTTAGAAAATTAAATTTTGAATTGTGTATTTTGAAATACCTTTTGGCATAAATTTTTGGAATTTTTAGAAAAAAATTTCTAATATAAAATTTGGGAGAGGTTCACACCCATGACATTTCATTCATACTTTATATTTGCCTCTCATTATCTTTTCCTAAGGTACAAAGATCTATATTTTATTTAGAATTATAATTTAGTTTTTTTAATAAATAATTTATTTATTCATTAAAAACAAATTCGTGGTTAGCAAGGTCAAATTCAAATTTTTTGAGTTCAATGACAACTCTAAATGGTTCAAATGCTTATTTATGGATGACAATTAAACAAGAAGAAATAAAGGCTTCACGACATGGAAAATTCTCAAGAGGTTGCAAATGGATTTATAAGATCAAATGAGATGACACCCATCAAATGGAACAATATTGTGATATATTGGTAGTAAATGGATATGTTTAGATGAAGATATTGACTTCAATTATATATTCTTGCTAATTGTTATATTGATAACAACAATCAGAGTTGTTTTGTTCATGTGTGTTGCATTTGGTTTACAAATTGAGAAATTAGATGTATAAATAAATTGTTTTTTCTCACAAAGAACTTTAAGGAAAGATATATTTTCTCCGAGCTTTAAAGAACAAGAAAACTTAATTTAAAGTTTTACCAAATCTTTGTACAACCTAAAGTAGGCACCTTGGTGTTGTAAAAAATTTAATTTCATAGACCCCAACAAAGATTAAATCTAAGATTTTAAGGCACAATTAACTAGGGAACTTGATATGAACTTAAAACCAACAATCTAAGATTTTAGGGATGGAAATTCACTGAGAAAAAAAAAGGAGGATTTGAATTTCTCAAAGAATTACTTAGTAAAAGTTTTAAAATGCTTGAACATGCAAAATTATATACAAATTTTACCCTAGTTTCTATCCATTTATCAAGTATATGAGTCATGTCATGGAGGTAAAGACGATTAAAATGTCTTAATTACTGTATGCATCTGTTGTGGAAATATATGTCATGATTTGTACAATACTATAGTGCACAAAGGAAGCTCAATTGTTGCATTATTTTTTTGGAGGATCAAAGTTAGTTATAAGAGGATATGTTGATTGACATTTTGTAAGTGATCTTTGATAAAAAGAAAGATCTACTACTACGTACTAGCTATGTGTTCACACAGTGGCGGAACTTGAAGAAAATACGTAGGAGTGCCAAACTAGATGTTTTATATATAATTATTTTAATTAAAAAAATTATTTTCTTTATTTAAATCATGCAATTCAAACTTTTCAATTTTTAATTTTCTTAATTTGTTGAATTCACATAAATGAGTATTCTAATTTTTATTTCAATTCAAGAGTATTCAACTAATTCATTGTATGCAATTGAAAATACAAAATATCAACATTTTATAATGTTGAGTTATACTAATTTGAGAAAATATAATTAGGGTTCATGGCAATTTCATACAAAAAATTCCTAAAATCATAGTTAGGGTTCATATTAATTTGGGGAAACTTAATTTGGGAGAAATATCATAATGGAAGAATCATAAATCTAACATACATATATCATATTAGGATACT
>Ga0214542_1013181_pt1 | contig 10121 bp, 8 predicted proteins | sample CNSS1metaG_FD_160096 | JGI IMG/M metagenome (GOLD analysis project Ga0214542, IMG submission 160096) | Root nodule microbial communities from cowpea collected in UCLA plant growth center, Los Angeles, California, USA - CNSS1 | ecosystem: Host-associated > Plants > Roots > Nodule | place: USA...
GGAGATGCGAATGAGTTTCATGGCAAACCAAATATTTAGAAGAAATAAAAAATAAAAAGAATATATAGGGTTACTTAATTAATTGTGAATATTTTAATAATTTAAACGAGGATGGAAATATGGCGGGGACGGGTATTATGGCGGGGATATATTCATCCCCATCCCCATCCCCATACCCAATTGAAAAAATCAGGGATTCCCCATACCCATACCCATACCCAGTCAATGCGGGAATTCCCCGTCAAAACGGGGACGGATTCGAGCAATACCCACGGAGACGGGTTTATTTGCCATCTCTATAACCAACGGAGTATTTTAACCTAAATAATTTAAATAAACTAAGCGCAAGATATCGAGCTTGTTTAACAATTCTCTTTTTAAAACTAGTACATACCAAAAAAAACTGAACCAAATTAGATTGATGTGATTGATGAGATAAGTCAAACTAATAAATACGTAAGTTTGAAGGACATTCAGACTAAGCATTTGGCAATTGTATTTGTATATCCATCGTGTCCACTAGCTTTTTTTATTCAGCAGAAAACAAATGGAATCACTTATGATATTTGAATTTACTATGCACTCACGGTTAAACATATTAATAGTAAACTATTTTATATTTTTTATAACAATCATTTTATTAATAAATAAATTTACGTCGATGTTCATTTTCTATTAATTTTATATTTAGTATATCTTGCATAAATTTAGTTTAGTAATATAAAATTTTAAAAATTTTATTAATATTTTTAAGGAAGGATCCACGTCATATATATATAGGTTAAAATACTTCATTGGTCCTCGTTTTGGTTCAGAAGTCTCAAATTGGTCCTCGTATTTTGATTGACCTCAATTTCATCCTCATTTTTGTAAATGTTAATTAAATCAGCCCTTTCCGTTAACAGCTGGCAAACGACGTTTATACGTGATGATATGGTTGTAATGTGTATTTTTACGTGTCATTCACTTGTGGTTTGACACTGGAAACAACCATTCTTGCTTTCCCCTTTAAGAAGAGATTATGTTCCCCTAACATTTGAAGGTAAGGGTTTGAAAGAGGGTGCTGAAGTTGTCTCCTCCGTTTTGAATGTTTCCCTCTCATTCTTGCTCGTCCTACACTTGCAATGATTGGGGAATGAAAAATTCTAGCATTTCTTCTCATGGGGGTGTGGTGAGGAGGTTCGATTTAACACCTACTTGTTATTGCGGTGAGAAGGTAATCAGCTCACGGCATTCACATTCGCTTACAGGTTTCTATTTCCCTTCACCAACTGCAATTCCTAATTAGTTAATTTAGGGTTTCAATCACAATCCTTTTTTAATTCTCAATCCACACACACAATTTCGAATACTGAAAATAATACACAAAGCTACGTCACAATTTCAAAACGAAGTTAACGTTAATCATTTTAATACTGTTAATGATTGGGTTGATTTAATACACATTTACAAAAATGAGGACGAAATTGAGATCAACAAAAATACGAGGACCAATTTGAGATTTCTGAACCAAAACAAGGACCAACAGAGTATTTAAACATATATATATATATACATATATATATATATATATATATATATATTCTTATAGTTTTTGTCAGGTTTTTTTTCTCTCCTTTGTATTATTTTATAAAATGTATAAAAGGGTTTTAAAAGTTTTGTCTTTATGGGTGAGGAAAATAACTCATATATTATATTTTTATATTATTTATAACAATATATAAAGAAGATTTCTCTTTTTGTGTCTATATTTCAAAATATCAATTTTATCTTTTAAATGTAATTTTTTTTAAAATTTTTAAAAATTAACTGTTACTTTTACAAATTTTTTATAAAATTAACTATCTCTGCTTCTTCTCTTCTTCTTTATTTATCGATGGTTATTCTTTTATTTGTTTTGATATATTTCACTTTATTTTTAATAAATATAAATTTAATTTATATATTAACTTAATAACATTACAAAATTATCACCTACTAATATAATATCATAACAAAATTATCACCAACTAATATAATATCGTACATGATTAAAAAATTATACACAAACAGTACAGTATGTACGCTAATAATTAATAACACTGAGATAAAGTTGTTAGTCCTTCAAAATGATTTATACACATAAGTTTAAGAAGAAACTTACTATATGAAAGTTGGATGACAATAGATTTTTCGTTATGATTTTTTTATATAAATCTATTTTATACAAGTTTTATTCTCTTTTTGATTAAAGATAACATTTTTCTCATCATCTTTTACCACACATCAGTATTTGTTAATAGAAACATTATATTCATTTCTTATAATTCATTTATTGGACTTTTGTTTTCCTCAGACAATATTTAATCTCATCATACGATTTTATTAAAAGATTGAGTTTGTTCTGATATGAATTTTTCTTAAAGTATCACTTAGGATTAGATTATATTGTCCAACATTACGAACAATAGCAAATCTTAGATAAAAAAAATTTAAAGAACTAACATAATATATTCAAAATTTATATATTTAATTAGTATCATAATTATAATAAAAAAGTATATATAATTTATTATTGAAATCTCTTTATAAGTGTTTGTTTGTAGAAAAATGATACTTGTGAAGTTGTATTGATGTAGAATCCATTTTAAATAAATTTTTTCAATTCCATATCTTTCCATCATTGAATACTCTTATATTTAAGAACATATTTTTAGTATAAGTTTCAAAGAATTAATATGTAAGTCTTTATCTATAATTTCTTTGAATATTAAGAAATAGTTCATCTAATTCAACCATTGGATCCTTACTATCCTACTTGAAAATAGGTAAATAAGTAAATTTTTCTTGTTCTCATCTTCACAAATATCTTCCCTTTTATCACTTTAAAATAATGAATCCATTATTTTACTTTTCATCAATATACCTATTTAAAAAAAGTTTAAGAGTAAAAATAATTTCAAAATTTAATTGAAAATTTAGAGATGTAATTATTAAAGAAAAAATATATGATAATCAAGTCAGAACAAAAAAATTGTTATGAAAAAATATATAATACATAATTTTTCCTTTTATATTAATAAAACAAATAAACAACAGACTTAAAAGATGAAAAAATACTAACTATCAAACTAATATTTTACTATCAAAAAATAAAAGAGAGTTACCTTTTTTATCTTTAAAATAAAAAGAAAAAAAAACACATGAAAAATAAGAACGAATGAATTTGTATCTACCTACTTTCTTTAAAAACAAAACAAAAGAAAATAAGAGTGAAAGATGAATAAAATATGTAACAAACTTAAAAGACAATAAGAGAATAAAAAATATCTCAATATTTTTTTTTTATTATATTTAATTTTATGTTTTATTATTTTTTAACATTAAATATTATACTTGATAAATAAAAAAATTATCTAATTTAATTTCCATCAATATGATATGATATGATATATATATATATATATATATATATATATATATATATATATATATATTTTAATTGTAAAATGTTGGGTTGGGGGTAGGCGGGGCAATGAGAGTGAGTGAGTGAATGAATTTGAGAGGATGAAGAAGTGATTGTGGTCTTATTTATATTAAGGGAAAGATAACGTGATTTGAGTGAATTTAAAATAAAAGTTTATGTATAATATGAGAGGTATGATAAATTATGAAAATGTTTTAATGAATAAAATTAGATGATTACCATTTTATCCTTAAAGATAAATGCGATATAAATTTAAATATAAATACTTTATTATTATTATTATTATTATTATTATTATTATTATTATTATTATTATAACTCTTATTCTTCAAAGTAGGTTTCTCATTTTTTTGGGTATATGTTCTGTTTTCTCAAGCACATGGTGTTCTTTTTCCCGTTCAATAGAGATTATTTTCTTGTGTCTTAAAACTGAACAATATTCTTTATAAATCTTAAGTATATGCGTGGATCTTCAAATTGATTTAAAACCCCTTAAACAAACAACCAAAATATTTGCAAATATGCTCTCAATATTACGCTACAACAAGGCACACCCCGAATAAACAGTGCATTAAAGATATATTCGTCAGTTGTTTAATTTTTAGAATAGGAGTGGTATTTTCTTTCCTTTTTTTTTTCTCAAAATTTTAACTGAGTTTCGTAACTTTATTTCAAGCTTTTGTACTCTATTTAATTTTTAATCTTGTGACAAATCAATACTTATAAGTGAAAGATTTTTTGTAGAAAAATATTTAGTTTTTGAAAACTCGATTTGTTTAGATAATATTTTTACCTCTCTTTTAAAGTTGTTATAAGTTTGAAAGATGAGAGAAAAGTGCGATAGAAGTCTATGATATGCTTCAATAACAACATAAAGGTCTGAAAAATTTATCTCCCTGACTGAGTTGTTTGATGAGGGAGCAGACGATGAGTCTACGTAAGATAGAAGTTTGTGACCTCTTGATTTCTTCTTCTTTATATTATTATTGTTTGAATTCTAAGTTGTCAAGATTTTATCATGTTGACATAAAACTTTCTATATCACTTTTGAAGAAATTTTTTTACTTGTCTTAACTTTTTTATCTTTTTACATGTTGAAGATATCATATCGATTAAAGATAAAGTCAGTTTATCTTGTAAAATAGGTTAAAAACTTACCTTACTAATCAATTTTATATGGATGCATTCATCTTAAAATTTACTTCATAACATAATATTAGATCCGTAAGTTAGAGTCTATTCTAATAAAATTCGTTATTTGTTAGATCTATTTTTTCATATGCTATTGAACAACTCATTGATATATATTTCTTCTTTTATAATATATAATATATAAGTGAGTGTAAATCTTATTTTATATTTTGTAAAGTGAATTAAGCTTAAAATCCATTATTATTTTTTACTTTTTAAGCATTACATTTTAACTAGTAGTAAAGTCCTCTTTTAATCCCTTATTGATTGAGGTTTGACTTTTCAACCACTGAATCTGTCTTTGTTTACAACGAAGATGATAAAATTTAAATCTGAAACCTCATGCAAACATTTAAACAGTTTTTCAATAAAAAAAAACATTTTTTATATTAAATATACGTGTCATAAAGAAGAGTAGAAAATTGTTGCAATTGTGGGAGATGAAATTATTGTAATGTTTGAATGATAGTGAGGTTTTGATTAAAAAAGTGAGTAAAGAATAAGACGTTTAACATAACATCATATATATGCTTCCTAACAACCATGAGGATAAGAATGGCGTTGGGGCCAACATCCTTCAATCTCTTCGTAATACAGTTTATTCTTATATTATAAATTAGTTTTAATTTTCATAAAACTAAAAATATATTTAATCCATAAAATTATATACATAGAGTAATTACTTAAAAAAATGTAGACATTATAAATGTACACAAAGAGTGATGAGAGTTTGTGAAAAAATGTGAAAGGGAGAGATTCAAAGTAAGCAGTGGGAGTTGAGCCTCGTAGGTTCCAATTCTAGCCCCACATGCCTCTGCCCATTTCTAATTCTTATTTTTCTCTCTTCATTTCTTCATCCAATAATAGCACTTTCTGTACCCTCCAACTTTTATCAACTTCCCTCAAATTTTAACCATTTATTTATGGAACAAACATTCTCTTTCTCACTTCACCAAATCTCAAATTTTAAACTGTTTCAAATTTTTTACTTTTTTTTGGTATAATGTTGCAGAAATTTTATTTTATCAGGTTTGAAGTTACTGGTCAATCATATGGATGAGACAATAATTAATTGCACGTTCATTTGCGGGCTTGGCAACAAAATGACCCCAGCAAGCAACGACATAAACAATGGCAGAGGATGTTGCAATTGCATTATTGATATGGAATTCATTTTGTTAACGTTCCCAAATATGATTTTGATTTTTTACAACGTGGAGAATCACCATGGATCGACTTAATAGAAACAGAGTATATAGTATGACAAATTCTGCCGTGGAAAAAATGAAGTATGATTTCAAATTCAAATAAAGGCATTACATCTATCTTGGGCTACATTTTGTTTTGTTTGGTTAAAGTAGTTTATTAGGGGACAGAATTGGGAACATGAAAAAAGAGACATAGTATTTGAGTCCCTACATGTATAGAATGATGAGCTTAATTACCATTTATCTCATCATAAAAGGAATCAGTTACCATAAACCATCAACCTTACAATCTTAGAACACTCCGTTTCAAACATTTTTGTCACAATTGCTTCATTCTTGAAAGATCTTGGCCCTGTCCTGAAAAACAAAGTCATTCATATTATTCATTCCTTTTAACACATCATTAGATCATACACCTCCATTCATCTGTCCCTTCACACTACCCTCATTACTATATTCTGAAATACAGAAAAAAGAAAAAAAAAATCGAAACAGCTGTTGTAGAATTCTGGAATGTATTTTTAAATCTGAAAATACCTTTTGAAATGTTGAATCCAAAATATATAAAAAATTGGAACAAGTATTTTAAAATGTATTTTCGGATCTCGAAATGACTTCTAAAACATCTATTTCAGAATATTTGTCTGAATTGACTATTTGAGAATCTATTTTCAAATTCAGAAGTATCTTTCAAAATAATCAATTTGGAATAGTTTTTTTTTTTCATAGATTGAATGTTTTAAAAATCATTTTTCAAATTTAGAAATATTTTTTAAAATATTCAATCCAAAAAATATAAAAGTATTGATTTTTATTATAATTTTAATAAGGGATAGTTGAGGAATTACAAACTTTTAAGAGATTGTAGGAAGAAAAAAAGGGGTATAAGAAGAAAGACCCCTTTCGTTAAGGTGCTAGCCCACAAGCTCATCTTGAACCCAAGGCCCCAATGACACAATACCCACCTTAAGGGCTAAATTGAGAAGTGGTTCATCTTATGACAAGCCACAAGTGTGACCCAGTTGCTAATTTACAAAATGATGTAATTTTTTTTATAGAATTTATTAAAAGAATTATTGAAAATGCTACTTTTATTAGAATATTTAAAGATAAATATGGATTTAATTCCTAAATTATTATGTAAAACTGGAAATGATTTCCGGTTTGATACAAAAGTCAATGCTTTTGAAAATACAAGACAAAAAATATTTCTATCTAAAAAAAAATTATCATGGAGCATTTCATGAGAGTGAATAATTTTAATTAATTGAATTGGTTTTTTGTTACCTTGACAAGATTTGCTTGAATCACAGTCGGACCAAAAAGTTTTAAAAAGTTAAAAGAAAAAAATTCAAAAGGATGGTTATTAGTAATGAAACGTGAACAAAAACTTAACTGACCGATAATTAGTGGATATGATTGATTATGAAGTCCGATTTTTTTACTAAATTTTGTTTTATATAATTTTTAATTGAATATTAAAAACATACTATTTTAATATTTTAAAGATAATTTTAATATATTTTAAAATTTTAAAATTGATAATAATCTTAAAGACACGATAAAAGAATAATAGAGAAAAACCAATAGGTTAAAAAAAAAAAATAAAAGTATAACTATCCTTTAATTAATATATGAAATGTGGAGATGTGGGGATTGACAGAAAAATCATATTCCAACACGGGAAAAAAAAGTTAAACATTTATCATTTTTTGAGATAATAAAATATTATTAATTTATCTTTGGATTGAGAATACATACTGTCTTACTCATTCATTAAATTGAAGATAATATTATTAAATTATTTGATGAAATATAGAAAAAGTTAAATATATATAGGTTTTTCAATTGCCATTGTCGTTTTCTTGTTTGGGGTTCATCGGATAGAAATTGCCCGGTGTTGAACCTCGGCATCTTAGTGCGTGTGAGACGTGGAACTCATGACATGAACCATGTGTGGCCTTGAGGGCTCCACGTGTACAACGGAGATCTTTGAGTGGAAGAAACGTGACTCAGGAACGAAGCTGTGGACCATGGAATTATCTCGTTGGTGCGGTTGGTGGATGAAGTTGAAGATGGAACTTTCCCATGATGGTGGAGTTTGAAGGTATGCAATGAAGAATGTGAGACAAGACAACTCACGAGGATAAAGACTAATATCAAACTTTTCAGGGCTCAATCTTCATATTTCATTCATGCTAATATTGGCTATCAAATCAAAATATAACGTCAACAGTGTCAATATTAAGATGTGCTAATTTCTGTGAATGGCTCAATTATTTCTATAAATTACACTGTCATCCTCGTAATAAGAATGTAACAGGAGAAAGTAACATATATTACAAAACATTGGCCTCAAACTCTAACTTTTGAGCCTAAGCTTAAGGTAACTCTACATGATTCAAATTCAGATTTTAACATTATCTAACACAGACTTTCCATTAAGCCGGTTTCTGCTCTGAAGTTGCAAATAGTCTCTATGTTTCATTCCAATGTAAGCTGCAGGGTTGTTTTGACTGTCTAGAAGCTCTTTAGCCGGTTCAACAACAGTGTCCAAAGATGGTGCAATTACTATTGCTAAGGAAATTCTTGTAGCTTTGTTGCTCACTACTGCTCGATGCACCACACTCTTGTACTTGCCATTGCTCACAACCTATTGCACAAACAAAAGGGTAAAAGAGAATATTCTTAACCAAGTAACAAATCATGTAATCTCATATAACACAATTTTAACCAGGATTTGTTCTTGTGTACCTCTAGATGATCAGACACAAAAGCTAGCAAGCAGTTTGAAGTGGAACTGACATTGATCCATTTGCCGTTGTGAAGCACTTGAAGGCCACTAACCCCGTTCTGCATCAGCAGGTTCAAGAGGCCATGATCAGAATGAGGAGGTATTCCCATTGCAAGCTCAGGTTGTGGACAAGGTGGATACAGATTTGCAGCTATCATTTGCAAACCAGAATCTAAGTTCATTCTATCCTCCATGTAATTCACTCCCAATCCCAAGCTTTCTGATATTCCTCTCAGTACTTCCTTTCCCAGTTTCCAGGTTCTTCTACTGTACTCTGCTAACGCTTCCCTTAACAGCAAAAAACATTCCAAATTTATCATACAGAATATCTTGGTTACTACTTAATACACATTCTTCTGCATTTAACATCACCAACAGTGATCTATCATCAAAGAGGGTCTTAAGAGTTGAGAGAAAAAGTGGAAAAGAGTGAGGTAGAACCTGAACCCGGGTGGTTTCTGAGGAGAGTGAAATTCTGGGTGCACCACGATTTTAAGGAAATCCCTCCAGAACAAGACTTTGTCCATTGAAACATTGGAGCTGGTGCCGTACCTTATAGGCTCCATCACATCCTTACCTGCATACTCTTGCTTCTCCTCCTCTCTCAGATTGAAGAAACCAAAAACTTCATCAACCATTTTCTCCATGATGCTCTTTGACACAAGGTAATTGGTGAGCATGAAGAACCCCCACTCCTCACAAGCCCTGCCTAAGTCCTGGATGGTTTTGGCCCGTTGATCAGGTGTGCCGGCGACCAAGAGAGAATAATCAATGACAGGAATTGGATCATCTTCTTCTGGGTCTGTCACTATCTCATCATCTGAATTTGTGGTGTAAGTGTATGAAGGAGGGAGGGAAGTGAGTTTTGGTGATTCAGTGAGTGCTTTCACGCTTGTGAAACTCTTTTTGTTATTGGATTGTACCTGGCCAACCTCAGAAGCTGTTGTAGCCATTATAGAAGTTAAATCAGTGAAAATGAAGAGAAAGTTGGATAGTGAACAAATATGAGTAGGCCTCGGCACTTCAAGTTGAAGGAAATGGGGTTAAGTTCTTATCATTACTCGGTTCGTAGTTATCTGAAACGTGTCAAACATTAAGTTAGCCACCGTTCGTGTGTTCTTTTGTCGTTTCGTGACTATCACATATGTCACAAACTAGACTTTTGGAAGAGGTTTGATGAAAAAAGGTGAACTGGTTGCCATATTTTCTTCCTAGAATAAGGTTGTTTTCTTCCTATCTATTTATTAGGTTAGGTTACCAATGAATTTGACATTTATGACAATGATTTTATCAATTAAAATAAAGATTTAATTAAAATCTAACGTACTTCATGTCAAATATTGTAATCGTATAAATTTTGACAAAAGAAACAATTAGTTATATACAATTATTAAATTGCTGCATCTGACTTCATCTAACCTGATCGGCTGTGTGTGTGTGTATATATATATATATATATATA
>Ga0214542_1013183_pt1 | contig 10119 bp, 7 predicted proteins | sample CNSS1metaG_FD_160096 | JGI IMG/M metagenome (GOLD analysis project Ga0214542, IMG submission 160096) | Root nodule microbial communities from cowpea collected in UCLA plant growth center, Los Angeles, California, USA - CNSS1 | ecosystem: Host-associated > Plants > Roots > Nodule | place: USA...
CAACTAAGTGTTAAACACATTGCACCTAGATATCACGGTGACCTAAAACATAAATGGCAAACACACAAAGCACACACAACTTGGATATGTAAAAGCATAAAACAGAAAACATAAAGGCGAAAAAAAAACATAAACTAGATGAAAGCCTAAGTGAAAATTCAAGTGGCCTTTGGAACCCCTTGAATCTCACACTACACATTTAAAAACTATTACAAATTTGCTAAGGATAGGATTGCTCTAAAGCATTTTCCCACCTAAGCCAAATGAAAGGAAAACAGCAAACTGAAAAAGAAATAATACACAAATGTCGTGATATGAAAACAGAAAGCATAATCAAAGAACATAAACTATGCTAAGCTATGTCTCTCTCTCGGCCAGCCTCCAAAATGGATCACCCTCAAGTGTGTGTACTCCTCCTTAAAGGTCCTAACTCACTCATTTTTCCTCTCGGTGGCCACTCAATTGGTTTTTCCTCACCACAGCTTCACCTTGCAGAAAGGGTATCACCTACAAGGCTACCAAAAACAGTGAGTGCAAGCCAAATGAACCAAGAGCAAATGATCAGTCAGCCACATTTGAGAGTAAAAGCAGAAAACAATAAAAGTTCAAATTTGAGAAAGGAGGCACACAAAAGAGAACCTAAGGAATGTATCTAGATTAAGATGAACAAAACCAAAAGCAAACAAAGACTCAAATTAAGTTGAATCAAGAGCATATGCAATTGTCATTGAAAAAAAAATAGTAAGCAGTTGCGAACTGTGCAAGACAGCGTATATTGTGCTGAACAAATAATGTGTTCAAATGCAATCAAGACTGATTCAGTCGCTTTCAGATGCTTTTGTACTCATCAAACATTCTTTTTCTTTTCAATGATTGCATTCTCTTTTTCTTATCAGCTATCAAAAACGTGAAAAATAGTTCACACAAAATGCAATTTTTGACCACCAAATCAATGAACAAATGCATATGGCATATTTCAAGAGATTCAACTCAAAAAGAAAAAAAAACAAAGGTGAAAAACACATAAGACAACATGAAACTCTCAGACAGTGCAGTGCAGATGCAAGGAACTAGAAATTTCCAACAACTAGACTATGCAGCAGACTGCAACGGAAAAGTGAGTCAAACAAAAGCAATCAACTGCACTAAAACTGGGCCATAGCAGCAACTTTCAAGCAAAACAGAATGCACAAATTTATCGTTGCATAACAATATATAGCCACAAGAACAGGCAAGACAGAATGCAACATCTGCAACAATTTTTAATGGCCATAATCTGTGGAAACACAAACTGCACATCTATGGAGCAAAGCAACACAAGAATAAACCCAGTTGCAACAATAATAGCCTGCTTCCAACAAACATACGCACAAGGCAAAATCAACATATGCAGATAGGTAGAAACATGAGCAACTAAACCCACACTAGATAAGCAAAGTCAGGTTAGAAAACGACTACACTCAAGAGACACAAGAAATCTCAAAAACACTAGACACTAAGCTAATCATAGATACAAAAATAGTGATATAGCAAACACATGAAAAACATATACAGTTTCAAACTTAGAGCAAGTAGCAGAGACTGTGAAAATATTTGCAAAACTGCACCAACAGCAACTAACTGGCCAGGCACTAATTCAATAAGCCAAAATGCACAAAAATTAAGGTGTTGAAACAACCTATGAAATCCTAGATCAAAGCATGAGTTTCCAGTTATATATGCTGATACAAATCAGAGAACACAGTGGTGGCTTACTCAATAGGTGCTTCGATCAGGAGCAATCCTTGGCCAGCAGATTCAAAGTGCAGCACAACAACACAAATCAAAAGCACAGATAGCCATTGATCATAAAAAATTATTGCGAAATCCACAAGCAATGACAACTCGGACAAATACAAACTCAGCATGAGTGAAACACGAAACAATGAAAACTGAAACACTGCAGAATATTACTATTGATCTAGTAGCAATATATGAACTCCACAATACACCAGAACAGAAACGAAGCATGTGATAGACCAAACAAGGACTGAAACCGAGATAAAACAGTGACAATACGCAAATTAGACAACATCTATGGAATCATTGACATAGAAAACGAACTAACAAAACCTAAGACAAAAACACAAGATTATAAAATTTAAAGCTAGGTAATCAAAACTGAAATTAAAACCTAACAGACATGCATTAAGCGGCAGATTCAGAGAGCTAAACATGAAATCATCACGGTATTGATTCAGAAAAAAAGAGAACAAGCACTATGAATCAATTTCAATAGTAAACACATAAGTAACACTGATTCAAACAGAGAAGCAAGGAAAACTTCGAAAATCAGAAAAGACGCAACAGAACAGGAACAATACGGAATCAAAAAGATACGAAAAAAAATCCAGAGATAAAGAAGAAGTTTATCTGATCGCGGTCCAGCAGAAGTGGCTCTGAATACCACTTTGATGAGGCTCCTCCGTCGCGATAGTCGCCGAAAAACCTCTCCCAATCGGTGTTCTACCGATTGAATCTCGCAGAGAGCGAGGGAAACGCAACGGAATGAATATGATGCTCGGTTAGCTATGGTTTCTCACTAGTTTGGGGGAACCCGAGTAGGTAACGACCTAACCTAGGGCTTATGGTGAGCTGATGAACGGCGAGAGTGTTCTCTACCGAATATCTCATTCATCAAAAGCTGGGTTTACGATAGCTGGCTGGCCTTTTATAGTGAGAAGACCACCATGAGAGTTTTAACAGAACAAGGAGAAGAGAACGTCATTCTAACAATCCTAATGGCGATATCCTAATCTAAGGCTATGAAGTAGCAGGTGCCGTGAAGAAGTGATGGCACGCAAGACAGAATGCGTGACTGGAATCCTAATGTGGCTGCCAAATAATGGAAGTGGATGTTGGGTCGGCAGTGTAGAAAAATCTTCAAAAATTGGGCTGGTGGATGGTGAAGGTGCAGATGGAAAAGCAAGCGGCAGCTGTCACGAAACCCTAGTGGTGCTCCCTTCCCTTTCTTACGCAGAAGCTGGGTTGGAAGAAATGGGCTCAGATTGAAACGTTGCGCCTTTGTTGGTCACGCGGAAGAAATGTGTAATTGATAGGGATCCAGGAACCCTAGCGGCACTCCAACAAAAGGAATGTTGGTTTAGCAGCATTGGTGAATTGGAGCGTGAAATTGGGCTGGTAGCCCAACACGTGTTGGCATGATAGCAGCACCCGTGAATGGTTTGGAGGCATGGGCCACAATCGTGCTTTTAGCAGAAATGCACACATAGCTTCAATTCGGAGAGAAAGAAAATGGGCTTCAACTTTGTTGACGCGTGGAGGTGTGCAAGCATAAACAACTGTGCTGTAGGTGTTGTTGTAATGATAGGTGTGGTAATGGGCTTCGGAAAGATATGACAAGCTTCTAGGCCCAAATCACTCCACGTGTTGAAAACAAATGTTGATTATGAAGAAATGTGCTTTGAATACGTTGTTGATCCACACCAGAAGTTAAAGCAGGCTTTGCGGCCCACATCTGTATGCACGCTGGTTGGAAGTGTTGTGAAGGCCCAATACCAATTGGTAGCTTACAAAAGTGGGTTGCATTTAGTAAACAAGCCTAATTAGAACACATTTATTTAATTAAAATAAAAGAAAATAAAAAGAAATTAAAAAGACTGGGCCTAGTCATTGGCCCAATACTATAAGCCTTGTTGGGGTCGCATCAAGAGGAGTGCTCTCGCTCAAGCTGCAGACTCTCGCTTAGGCGAGACTGCAACAGTGCCCCTGGAAGGTTTCACGAACTCTCGCTTAGGCGAGGCGGTCTCGCCTGGGCGAGACAATTCGTCGCTAAAAAATACAGCCCATCACCTAGGCGAGCGCTCGCGCAGAAACCTAGGCCAGTTCCCGCTATTCTCGCCTGGGCAAGATGAGCTCGCCTGGGCGAGTATATCAGTTCTCACGACTGTTCCACGCATGTTCAATCAAGGACTCACTCATGACGACACCCAAAGCATTTTGACATCATTATAAGCAACATACTATCACCAGAAACACGAAACAGAAGCGAAACATACACAAAGTGAATAAAAAACATGAAGCTTAGCTTCCCTTACCTGGAAGAGCTAAGCGGAAAACCCCTAATACACACACATCGAGCACGACTGTCCTAAGGGTGGCCAAAGAGCTGGAAACAATCGATAAGACAGAAATAAGCACAAGTTAATACCAAACCCTAATGGTAAAAGTTTGCCCAGATATGACGTAAGAGTTCGAGGTTGACTTACGTGGGTGGAACCTGGCTTGAGCTAGCTTGAAGAAGGTTGTCGGCAAAACCCTAGCAGAGCGTAGTAGCTGCTTAAAGAGGCAAGGAGGCACTGTTTCTGAAAGTGAGGGAAGTGGAAACGTTAGGGCAGATTAGGGTCTGTTTTTACTCCTTGGGCCAGCCCTTAGGCCCATTAGGTTAAGGGCAGCCCTTAAAACATTAAGGCAGAAAACTGGGCCTTACAATTAATATTTTTTCTTATCTTCTTTCTATATCACAAGATTTCAATTAAAACGATTTAAATTTTTATGCAGTAAAATAAAAAAGTGACATTTTTATTTTTATTTTTAGTTAAAAATATTTATCTATTTTTAAATATTTCTCATTTTTGAAATATAATTATACTATAAGCTTTTTAGTTAATTCTATTTTTTAAATTTTATAAAATGATACTTTAGTAATATTTTATTAACTTTTTTTTTCTATAGCACAAGATTTCAATTAAAAATCATTTAAAACTTATCAAATTATGTTTTTAAGATAAAAGATTTTCTTTTTCTTTCAGGATATAACAAGTTATTCTTTTAAAGATGTAAAAAGATAAAAGATATAACTAGAACATATAATTCAATCCATGTAATGCAATAACGTCAAGTAATAAACATTGAAGAATTAAATTAAATGATACATCCAATTTGGTATTTTTTATTTTATTTTCTGAAAAAGTTTTATATATTATGATTACCACAACCAGTATTCTATAATATTTTCTTAATTATCAATAAAATTACAAATTATTTTCAAGTAATAAAAAATAAAAACTTAAATGAAACGATAGACCACTTTGTTCTTCTTTTTTAACAATTGAAAAGAATGTGTTATAATCTAACTTACCACAACTGAAGTACAATTAGGTTAAAAAATTATTGACGTAGCCTAACAATGAACAAATCAAATATAGCATTTTAAAAACTCATATATATACGCTTAACAACCTCTATAGTAATTTCTTTTAAATAATTGGTCAGTCATAAGTAATTAGGACTTTCTTCTAGTACAATATTTCAATTAGAAAACTTAAAATGTTATCAAATTTAATAAATAATAATAATCTTTTCTATTTTTAATTTAAAATGATTTTTTAAATATGTATTTATGGTTGAATAATTCTCAATGTTTCTATATATTTATATTTTTTATTTTTTAGACAATGATAATTTTACTAATATTTCATTATCTTATTTTTTTTATTACATTATATTTCAATTATGCAACCAAAAAAATTTATCAAAACAATTAAAAAAGATACTTTTTCTTCATTTTGAATTTAAAATACTTTGAAAATGCTTATGTATTTTTTAATTTTTTCTCATTTTTTAATATAATTCTATTATAAGATTTTTAAATTTTCTATATTTTTAATATTTCTTCCTTAAGATTTTTAGAACACTTGATGTTATTAATATTTTTTCTTATCTTCTTTCTATATCACAAGATTTCAATTAAAACAATTTAAATATTTATCCAATAAAATAAAAAAGTAACTTTTTTATTTTTATTTTTTAGTTTAAAATATTTTTAAAATATTTATCTATTTTTAAATATTTCTCATTTTTGAAATATAATTATACTATAAGCTTTTTGGTTAATTCTATTTTTTAAATTTTAAAAATGATACTTTGGTAATATTTTATTAACTTTTTTTTCTATAGCACAAAATTTCAATTAAAATCATTTAAAATTTATCAAATTATGTTTTTAAGATAAAAGATTCTCTTTTTGTTTCAAGATATAACAAGTTATTATTTTAAAGATGTAAAAAGATAAAAGATATAACTAGAACATAAAATTCAATCAATGTAATGCAACAACGTCAAGTAATAAACATTGGAAAATTAAATTAAATGATACATCCAATTCGGTATTTTTTATTTTATTTTATGAATAAGTTTTATATATTATGATTACCACAACCATTATTATAATAATATTTTATTCTGTAACATCCCATTTAGTAGTTTTTCACGCTATCAAATAAAACAATATATTATGATTAAGCACAAAAGATAGTATGGAGAACAGTCATATAGAATATACAGCTAGTACAGTCATCCAAAACATATCCATATCCTATGAATTCCTGATGAAGAACATAGGTACTCAAACATAAAATAAACATCTCAAAACTCCATGGCATCTAACCCACGAGAACTACCACAGAACCGCTAAACGACTAATCAGCTCCTGTTAGGGAGAGGGGCATCTTCATCTGGACTTGGCACTGCTCACACCAACAGCAGGTGATCATAGCAAGGAGAAATCATAAAGAAAAACATACATAAACAAGAAGGGTGAGCTAACTAAAATCAAGAGGAATCATACAATTCATATCAAAATCATCAATCACAAACATATCACAATTATATATATAATTTTAGACTCGATATCCGGATTGTGTATGCGACATTGGAGCTCTTGGTGGTCTGCACCTGTGAAGGTTCCCAAACTCTGCAGAGTTTGGACACAAGGGGTTATCACCTAACCCCTCACAGGGTAAGTCCCCTTCGCGTCTAAGACTCAATCGAGTCCAAAGACTAGGACTTCCTGCTACTCCTCACGACATAATCCATTCTACTCTACATCAGCGTGAATGATTATTAGAGTTTCAGGATACCATCCGATACAGATTCCTCATGTCCTTACACACTAACAAGCTCTCATGAATTTACCTTGAAATTCCGTTCCAAACAAGACTTCTCATAATTCATATTCATCAACTTTTCAATACTCACTACATATATAAAAAAAACATTCCAAACATACAGGAGATCAACTACACTAAATTAATATAATTCATATCACTTCACTACTTAGAACAGGGCTCCAAGCAATTCACTGCAGTGGCCCTCGCTCAAGCTAGAAAATCTAGCCTAGGCGAGAGGTTGTCTCGCTTAGGCGAGTCAATCTCGCCTGGGCGAGGCTCTAATAGTGGCAAAATTAAAAACCTGGGTGAACTTTCACTCAGGCTAGGTTGGTTCACTTAGACGAGGGTAGCTCTCGCTTAAGCGACCCCAGCTCGCCTAAGCGAGACTTCGCGTAGGAACGGGGGTGGCTTTCCTGGTATTTTCGCTTAGGCGAGAGCCACTCGCCCAGGCGAAAATACTAGATTGCGAGTCTGTTCCCACATGGAAGAGTCCAGGTTTATCACAACATCATCATACACGGAAATCATGCAATTCAATCATCAATTAAATGCTTAAACATGCAGTTCAGACTCATCAAAACAGATTTTAAACGATTTTGAGTAAGAATTGGCTAGCTCCCCTTACCTTTGGAATTTTCACAAGCAAAGACTCTTCAACAAAGAGAACACCTCAATCTCCCAACCTAAGGCACTAAATTACAATTGCCAATGGTGAGAACAGATCCTACCACAACCCAGAATGATGGAATTACCTAAAATTCTAAAATCAGAAGACAAGGGAGGAGTACAAGTTGACTTACGCGTAGGGAAGCAAGGCTCACCTTGGGGAAGTGGTTTTGATCTAGCTTCAGTCCCAAATTCTGCAACAATGAGTAGGATTTTAGACCTACTACAATGAATTTTGGGTGATTTCTGGTAGAGAGAAGGTAGAGAAAGAAAAAGGGAAGGAGAGAGTATTAAGAGAGAGTGTGGGCTGTTTTCAGTGAATTGGGTGGCAGAGAGGGGGTTCTCACATATTCTATAATATTTTCTTAATTATCAAAAAAATTACCAATTATTTTCAAGTAATAAAAAATAAAAATTTAAATGAAATGATACACCACTTTGTTCTTCTTTTTTAACAATTGAAAAGAATGTGTTATAATCTAACTTACCACAATTGAAGTACAATTAGGTTAAAAAATTATTGACCTAGCCTAACAATAAACAAATCAAATATAGCATTTTAAAAACTAATATATACGCTTAACCACCTCTACAGTAATTTATGTTAAATAATTGGTCAGTCATAAGTAATTAGGACTTTCTTGTAGTACAATATTTCAATTAGAAAACTTAAAATGTTATCAAATTTAATAAAGAATAGTAATATTTTCTATTCTTAATTTAAAATTTTTTTTAAATATGTATTTATGGTTCAATATTTCTCAATATTTCTATATATTTTTATTTTTATTTTTTAGACAATCATAATTTTACTAATATTTTATTATCTTTTTTTTTATTATATTATATTTCAATTATGAAACTTAAAAAATTTATCAAAACAATTAAAAAAGATACTTTTTCTTTATTTTGAATTTAAAATACTTTGAAAAGCTTCTGTAGTTTTTAATTTTTTCTCATTTATTAATATAATTGTATTATAAGATTTTTAAATTTTCTATTTTTTAAATATTTCTTCCTTAAGATTTTTAGAAAACTTGATGTTATTAATATTTTTTCTTATCTTCTTTCTATATCACAAGATTTCAATTAAAACAATTTAAATTTTTATCCAATAAAATAAAAAAGTAACTTTTTTATTTTTATTTTTTAGTTTAAAATATTTTTAAAATATTTATCTATTTTGAAATATTTTTCATTTTTGAAATATAATTCTACTATAAGCTTTTTACTTAATTCTATTTTGTAAATTTTAGAAAATGATACTTTAGTAATATTCTATTAACTTTTTTTTCTATAGTACAAGATTTCAAATAAAAATCATTTAAAACTTATGAAATTATGTTTTTAAGATAAAAGATTTTCTTTTTCTTTCAAGATATAACAAATTATTCTTTTAAAGATGTAAAAAGATAAAAGACATAACTAGAACATAAAATTCATTCAATGTAATGCAATAACGTCAAGTAATAAACATTGAAAAATTAAATTGAATGATACATCCAATTTGGTATTTTTTAGTTTATTTTATGAATAAGTTTTATAGATTATGATTACCGCAACCATTATGATAATAATATTTTGTTCTATAATAGTTTCAAGTAATAAAAAATAAAAATTTAAACGAAATGATACACCACTTTGTTATTCTTTTTTAACAATTGAAAAGAATGTGTTATAATCTAACTTACCACAATTCAAGTACAATTAGGTTAAAAAATTATTGACGTAACCTAACAATGAACAAATCAAATATAGCATTTTAAAAACTATTATATACGTTTAACCACCTCTAGAGTAATTTCTTTCAAATAATTGGTCAATCCTAAGTAATTAGGACTTTCTTGTAGTACAATATTTCAATTAGAAAACTTAAAATGTTATCAAATTTAATAAAAAATAATAATCTTTTCTATTCTTAATTTAAAATGCTTTTTTAAATATGTATTTATGCGTCAATATTTCTCGATGTTTCTATATATTTATATTTTTTATTTTTTAGACAATGATAATTTTACTAATATTTCATTATCTTATTTTTTTTATTATATTATATTTCAATTATGAAACTAAAAAAATTTATCAAAACAATTAAAACAGAAACTTTTTCTTTATTTTGAATTTAAAATACCTTGAAAATGCTTCTATATTTTTTAATTTTTTCTTATTTTTTTATATAATTCTATTATAAGATTTTTAAATTTTTTATTCTTTAAATTTTTATCCCTTAAGATTTTTAGAAAATTTGATGTTATTAATCTTTTTTCTTATCTTCTTTCTATATCACAAGATTTCAATTAAAACAATTTAAATTTTTATCCAATAAAAGAAAAAAAGTAAATTTTTTATTTTTATTTTTTAGTTTAAAATATTTTTAAAATATTTATCTATTTTTAAATATTTCTCCTTTTTGAAATATAATTATACTATAAGCTTTTTTAGATAATTCTATTTTTTAAATTTTAGAAAATGATACATTAGTAATATTTTATTAACTTTTTTT
>Ga0214542_1013185_pt1 | contig 10115 bp, 6 predicted proteins | sample CNSS1metaG_FD_160096 | JGI IMG/M metagenome (GOLD analysis project Ga0214542, IMG submission 160096) | Root nodule microbial communities from cowpea collected in UCLA plant growth center, Los Angeles, California, USA - CNSS1 | ecosystem: Host-associated > Plants > Roots > Nodule | place: USA...
CAAAAAGGCTGAAAATATATGTTACCGTTGTGGTAGTAAAGGTCATTGGACCCGTGCCTGTTATACACCAAAGCATCTTGTTGAACTCTACCAAGAATCACTTAAAAAGAAGAATGTAGAAACACACATAAAAACAGAAGTTGCTCCCTACTCTCTCATTCTCTATTCTTCCTCTCCTTTGTCTCTCTTATTACCTTTATTTTATAACAATTACATTGTTATACTTTTAGAGTGATAAATATTTTTCAATAAAATATATCACGTATACATAACATACATATCATCGTATTAAATTGGTGTGAAAATTCATGTGAAAAAATGGAAACTAAGAAGTGGCCTCTTCTATATGTCATCTAAGTGAAGAAGCTTCGTATTAGACGAAATTGTTTAATATGTGGGGATGAATGAGGAAAAAAAGAGAAGTTAGTGGCTGAAATTTGGAAGTAATAACTGAAAATTCAAAGCAAAGAAACGAAGGCATTGCAAGTAACTTGTCTTATTTGTCACAAAGTTCGGCTGTTGACTTGTTAGTTTATCCTTTCAATTCAAATCATATTTAGTTTTTTATTAGATTCTATTCGAATCAAATTAAGTAATAAGATAAAGGAAAAAGACAAACGATAATACTGATTAGCTGATTTTTATTTTAAAAAACATGTTCTCAATCATAATTTTTAATTTTCTAGAATCATAATTCTTATTTTCTTTCGCTAAAGTCCATTCAAATATGCCAGCCATAAACAGCCGCATAACTATTAACTTCGGCTATAAAAGCCTGAGTTCCCATTTGTTGAAAAGATAAGAAAGGAAACAACAATGGCCAATTCGATGGCTAAATTACTGTTCCTTTCTGTCACCGTTTTCACTTCAATTTTCCCTGCTGCAACTTCTAGTTCAGCTGGCCATGATCAAGGTTTTCGTCAATGTTTTCAGGCAATTTTAGGGAACAACACAACTTCAGAAGTAACATTCAGTAAAAGTAGTTCTTCTTATGAATCCCTTCTGAATTCTTCTATAAGAAATGCCAGATTCCTAAGCAGTTCAGTCCCAAAACCAGATATTATAGTCACTCCACAAAGCCTATTCCACATCCAAGTAGCACTACTTTGCTCAAAGAAAAACAACTTAGAAGTAAGAGTTCGAAGTGGGGGCCATGACTATGAGGGCCTTTCTTATGTTTCTCACGTTCCATTCCTCATCATTGATCTTATCAAGCTTAGGTCCATAACCATTAACATGGATGAAGAAAGTGCATGGGTTCAATCAGGTGCTACAGTTGGAGAACTCTATCATGCAATTGCACAGAAAAGTAAGGTCCATGGGTTCCCTGCCGGAAGTTGCTCCACCATGGGTGTTGGAGGGCACTTCAGTGGAGGTGGGTTTGGAACAATTTTCAGAAAATATGGTTTAGCTTCTGATAACGTAATCGATGCTCAGATAATAGATGTGAATGGAAATATACTGAATAGGACACTGATGGGGGAAGATCTCTTTTGGGCCATAAGAGGAGGGGGAGGGTCAAGCTTTGGAGTCATTACTGCATGGAAAATCAAGCTTGTACATGTTCCTTCAACAGTGACAGTTTTTGATGTTTCAAGGTCCTTGGATGAAGGTGCCACTGACCTTTTCCACAAGTGGCAAACTGTTGCTCCCGAACTTCCTGCAGAACTTTTTCTGCACGTTGTTGTGGGAGTTTCCAATTCAGGTTCTCAGGGTGGAAAAACTGCGGTGCTTTCCTTCACAGGATTGTACCTTGGGACACCTCAGAAGCTTCTTCCTTTGATGCAGAACAGTTTTTCAGAACTGGGTTTGCAGCACAACAACTTCACCCAGATGACTTGGATTCAATCTGTTCTTTACTTTGCAGGCCATTCAATAGATGAATCCTTGGAGGTCTTGCTCAGGAGAAATCAAACATCCTCAAGTTTCAAAGCAAAATCTGATTATGTGACGGAACCAATTCCCTTAGCTGGCATAGAAGGGCTGTGGAATATGCTGCTCTTGGAGAACTCACCATTCTTGATCTTCACACCATATGGTGGAAAAATGGGTGAGATTTCAGAATCAGAAACTCCTTTCCCACATAGAAAAGGGAACTTATACGGTATTCAGTATTCGGTGAATTTGGTTTCAAATGAAGAGGCCCCAGAGCATTTAGATTGGTTAAGAAGATTGTATGAATATATGGCACCCTATGTGTCAAAGTTTCCAAGACGGTCATATTTGAATTATAGAGACCTTGATTTGGGTGTGAACAAAAGAAAAATGGACTATGAAACTGCAAAATCATGGGGTTTGAGATATTTCAATGGAAATTTTGAAAGACTGACACAAGTGAAGGCCAGGGTTGATCCTGGAAACTTTTTCAGAGATGAGCAGAGCATTCCACCATTGTAGAAGAAGATGGAAATCACAAATAATAAATTACTAAAATCTGCAAACATATATAGGCATAAGCATAGTGATGCATAATTCATACAAACATCTGTAATTGTTGCACTTAATTAATCCTGATTCTTGAAGATGTTGTGTTGTAAATTCTCAGCGATGTATTCATCAGAAAAGTACTGTTGCAAGATTAATATTTGACCTCTTATATCATTGATAAGAATTTTAGGGAGATTTATTTTACATTCATAATCTCTACAAGTTTTAAATACACATTCACATATAGTTTTAATAAATGATATTCATTTCATTAGTGTTTTCAATAAAGTGATTTTATTTCCTTTATATTATTTTAAATATCATATTACCAAAACTTTTAAATAAAAAATATCCAAATTAAAAATTAAAAATTAAAAATATAAAATGAAAGATTGATCAAATTATAAGAAAATGACTCATATTTTTTTCTAAAGTCTTAAATTAAATGATGTTGATATATTTTAGGAATAATTTATGTGAAGGTAATCCGTGAGAAAAAGTCGTTAAGTCAGCACCAGTCATGAATAATGTTATAGGACAATTTTGTTTTCTCATAAATATACATTTTATTTCATATAAGATAATTTATAATTTAATGAAAGTATAGAATATTTATAAAATAATTAAACTATCAAAATTTTGTTTGTTAAAAAAAATGTTTTATATTTAAGAAAATTAATTTTTAATTTTATAATTTTTATTTAAATTTTAGTTAATATGACAATTTAAAAAAAAAAGAAAAAGACATCAATATGTCACACATAACAAAAGTGGGCATCATTTATTTTAAATATAAGAAAGATGAATATATATTTAAGCATGAGACGAGAGTCTCAATTTGTTAAAATTATAAAGAAGATGAATGTTTATTTTAAAATTAAAAGGATGTAATAGAATATAGCATCAATAAAAGAGGATAGTAAAGGACACAATTTGCAAAAAATAGGTTAATAATCCATTTGGCTTCTACTGAACTTTAAGAAACTATATATTTGGGACAATTAGACACTTAAAAAAAGAGTTTGAAAATAGTAGGGACAAAGTTATTGATATAAAAATAAAGGTAAAACAAATGAATTTATCGTTAAGTTCCTCGTCAAGTTACTATTTTCAATCTATTAATCCATTTTGTCACATTAGTCAAACGGACTAGCCCATCATTTATGTGTTGTGTTGTTTGAATATCGTGATTTGAGAAGTAATTTTTATAAATTAAGTTTCAATTATTATTAATAATTCAGTAAATAAACAAGTGAATATATTAATTTTTTAATTTATCTACTAAATCATTAATTAATATTTAAAAATATTTATACAGTTAAGTATATTTAAAAAACACATCACAACTGAACACTTGAAACAAAAAATAGTATTTGAAAATAATAAAACCAAAACATTGATATAATAACATGGGTGGGAAAATGAGTTTGTACTTAAGTTGAACTTTCAGGCAAAAAAATCCATTGTGTGCATGTCTTTCGCATCCACCAAATTATTTCTTTTATTTTAAGTGTAAATTAAAAAAAAATTAAAGAAAAATAATTTCATGAATTATAATTTTTGTATTGTGTTTACTGTTATACTACATGAGCAAATATTAAACTAAACTTATTAGCTGATGTTTCAGTCCTGGTTTTAATGGATGATATATATATATATATATATATATATATATATATATATATATATATATATATATATATATCTATATATATATATATATATATATATATATATATATATATATATATATATATATATATAAACACCATATCTTTTTAATCTACACTTCTTATTTAACACTAACAAAAATTATTTACCATAATATAAAATAGAAATATATACCAGGACACCAAAATAGAACCAAAATATATACATAGGTCGTCTTTCGTTAACATGAGATGTCCAATTTGCATCACAATATGCATGAATATTGTATTTGTTGTGGATAGTTGAAATAGGCCGAAGCTGCAAACCATAAGATATAGATATTTTTAGATAGTGTAAAATACGCTTGAGTGTCTTCCAATGAACCATGAGAGAGGTCGAGTCATGACAAGCCTTATTCATACTATATTTGATCTTTGGCATGGTAATAGTGATATACTATAAAGCACCGACTATGGATTTATAGGTAACGAAATATCTATATAATCAAAACTAAGTTTAGATAATTTGAGACCTTATGAATAGGAGTAGAAATTCCTTTTGAATCAGACATGCCAACTTTTTTAGAAGATCACAAATGTATTTACTTTGAGTAATAAGAAAAGAGTCATTAGTTAGGTATGTGACCTTAATCCCCAAGAAGTACTCAATTTTCAAGATGCTTAAGAGAAAAAGTAATGCTTAACTTGGAGATAACAATGTGAAGTAAAGATGAAGAAGATCTAGCGAAGATAATGCCATCCACATAAATTAGTACATATGGAGACATTCATCATTAGAAGTGAATGTTAGAAGAGAAGAATCACACTTGCTTTGCTAAAAGCCAAAACCAATAAAAGTAGTGGTGATTTTCTCATACCAAGCTCTAGGGGCTTGTTTCAATCCATAAATTGACTTGTGAAGCTTGCAAACAAGGTTAGAAATAGAAGACTAAAAGCCAAGTGGTTGAATCATGTAAACATCTTCGTGAAGCATGGCATCTAGGAAGGCATTATTGATATCAAAAGCTTGAATAAACCAGTTATGGGTGACAACCAATGTGAGTATAATTCGAATAGTGACAGGCTTCACAAGTGGAGAAAAAGTTTTACAATAATCACAACAAAATTGTTGAAGAAAGCCTTTAACGAATAACCTGGCCTTGTAGTGATTAACTATGCCATCATGATTTTCTTTAATGCGAAAAATCCATTTACATCCAACAGCAGAACAAACAGATGGAAGAGGGTTGAGAGACCATGTATTATTTGACAATAAAACATCATATTCATCCTACATAGCTCTCCTAAAAAAGGGGGAAGGCAAGGCCTGTTTGACAATATTAGGTTCTATTGTAGTGAGAAGAAAACATGGATAAAGATGAGGTTTGACAATTTTAGACTTGGAATGAGTTTGCATTGGGTGAGTGGAGGTAGGCTAAGAGGTAACAATATAAGTAGAAAACTCAGTTACTAGAAGCATAATTAGAAGTGGGTTAGGCAATGGAATAAGTAACTTGGCAATGTGTAGGGAGAGATGAAACAGAAGGTGATAAATAGATAGTGACTCATGAGTGGCATGTTGAATGGGTGACACTAGAGATGACAAATAAACCTATCCCCGCCATAATACTCGTCCCCGTTTAAATTATTAAAATATTCTTAATTAATTAAGTAACCATATATATTATTTCTTATTTCTTCTAATTATTTGGTTTGTCATGAAATTCATTTGCATCTCAATTATATTTTTCATCTTATCATAACCTTTATGTAATTTTGTTAAAATTACTACAAAAAAATATAATTTTACTAGGGATTTATTATGTGGGGTTATAATAACCCCTACTAAGACATAAATATACAAGGGGTTTTAAAAACCCTCCCTAAGTTTCGGGGGTTTTATAAAAAAACCCCAGTAAAATTTAATTTCTAATTTTTTATTTTTTATTTTCACTCAAAAAACCTAGAAACTAACTCCTCACGTTCCCTCTCATCTCCCGATCTCCCGTTCCTCTGATCAAAGTTTCTTCACTCTGATTCCGTATGGCAGTTCCTCACCGTCATCTCCGCCATCTCCGCCATCAAATTTTCTCATCAAGACAAACAACTATTCTCTCATTCTATCATCTTCCGATCTCCGCGTGCCTCTCATCAAAGTTTCTTCACTCTGATTTCATATCGCAGTTCCTCACTGTCATCTCCGCCATCAAAATTTCTCATCAAGACGAAGCAACTATTCTCTCTGATTTCTTCCTCTCAGTGTTCGCTCAAGGTTAGATTTCAGTTTTGTCATTGATCTTTCGATTGTGCCTCACCGTTCTCCCTGCTTTCAATTTCTCCCCTTTGCTTTCAATTTCATGTGACTGCTCTTTCGATTTCATCACATGCTTTCATTTTCATCTCATTCAATTTCGTTTTCCATCTCTCGCCAAGAAAAACTCGCGCTTCCAGCAGCATAGAGCACCCATCTCCTCTCCATTCTCCGTTCTCGGTGTCGGTTATGAGCTGTAAGGTTAGATTATCACATTTTGGGAAAAACATTCTACTAAAACCCTTGATTGATTAATTGTAAATGTAAAGCCTCTATGAACATTAACCTAAATAGAGAACTCGTGTGGTTCAGAGACGAAAAACAAAGAATATTAATTGATAGATTATCACTTTTTTTTATCTGTTATGCAGTTGTCGTGCATTGGCTGTGGGAAAATATTTGGATGTGACACCGTTCAAGATCACACACAGTGCATTACAGAAATGGCGAGTCTCTCATTTATTTTCACTTTCTTGTTAATGGATCATCCCCCGTCTCGTTTTTGTTCAATGTGATATGTGAATGATGCATGCGAGTCAGTGCGTACTTTTTTTTCAATCAATAAACGTTTTTTTATTCTCATTTAACTTCACCTCTTCAATGCTGGGGATTTTTGGTTGATTTGATCTCGCTAGAGGAGCTTCATGAAAGTTTCCTCTCACCGATGATTTTCAGTATTTCTCTCTATTGTTGTTGTCTTGGAATTCAGAATTTTAATCTGAAGTGGGGGGACACGTTTTAGAGGATAGTGTGCATTTATCCACTTTCCTTACTTTAGGGGAGTCAAATTTTTATTCATGTTGTTTGGTTTTTTTGGTAGCATATGGATTTTGATCAAGTCTGTGAAAATGTATGTCTTATTTTCTCCACACCTTCTATTTTTACTTTGATTTTCAGGAAAAGTATGGTCCAAAAAGCCAAGGTATTTTAAGAATGATTGAGAAAAGAGATTAGTTATGAAAACTTCTTCACCCCTGTAATAATACATACAATAATGATAACAAAAAGAATAATATAAAATAGATACAATTTATGTATATTATTTTATTTATATTACGTTATTATTATTGGTTTAAAGTTGATAGAAAAAAAAGAGAAATTTAGAAGTTGACATCTTAATGGAGATAAGATAACACTGGTGGAGCAAACTTACATGTTTGCTATTTGTTTCTAAATCTCTAATGAAGTGATGAACACACCAGAATTGGATCATGGATCGCACTGGCCTAGATAAAGACACTAACTGACCATTGTGCCATTGTTTTTTTGTTACATACACAACATGCATCTGTCACCCTCATTTTTTTCCCTCATCTTAAAATAAATTAACTATATGAATTTTATTTGTACATGTTATGGCATTTTATTTAGTCCATTTTCGACAAGCATCTACTTTGTTGTAAGATGTGTTTTATTCGAGATGTTTTTCTGGTTCCATTCTCACTTTTTTGGTGGCTTATAGTAGATTCATTGCAAAAGTGGCATCATTACTTACATATTGGTAAACATTACTGACAGGTTTCAGGTAGACTAATGAGCTGATGGATCTAACTTCTTTCTTCTTCACACATTTCCCTTCCAACTATGGACAATATGAAATGTGGAGAATCTTTCAGAGATGGGGAAAGGTACAAGACATATTTATATCCAGGAGACTTAATCAAAGAGGCCAGAGGTTTGGGTTTGTAAGGTACCGTGGAATATCTAACCCACAAGCTCTTGAAAAACAACTGGATAATATTCGGATAGGCAACATGAAGATCCACGTTAATAAGCCAAAATATCGCAGATACGTTGATGCATCTAGAAAAGAAGGTGGACAAAGGAGTGAAAATGATGGTTTCAAGAACAATATATCCCCAACCTATAAGAAAGTCTGGAAGAGGAAAAATACACAAACATATGCCCAAATAGTGAAGGGAGAAGCGATGAATTATAATAACACAAGCATACTGGCTGCTATGGAGATACAAGTGAAAGAAGAGGAGAAGGAATGGCTCCATCACAGCTATATTGGAAGGGTGAAGAACATGAGTAATATTGAGCTTATCCGAGAAAGCTTCATCCTAAATGGTCTAGACTTCATACGTTTGAGGTATATGGGTGACGATACAATGCTCCTTATTGCTGAAGGGAACACTAATATAGCGAAGGCTATTGAGGAAAATAAAGAGTGGTTGTCAACAATCTTTGAAACAATTTCTACATGGACTAGAAACACGGTCATGGGGCATAGACGACATGGGTTAGATGTAGGGGGATTCCTTTATCCTTGTGGGGGAAGGAGTGCTTTGAGAAGATCGTTGGAACGATTGGCACATTAATATCGATTGATAGCGCAACCGAAAATTGGGATGAACTCGAGTACACGAGATTATGCGTACGCATGCCCATCGGAGCAGAGCCAAAACTAAGAAAGAAGATGAATCTTAATGGTATATTGTGTTCGATATCCATTGAAGAAGAGTCGTCCTTTATGGTGTTACCTAGATGTTGTTGCGAAAGTTGGGATAAGAAGACAAGAGAGGATTCCTCCTCGAACTCCTTAGTAGGAAATGGCTTTCAACACCCATTTGATTCAGAATGTGCAAGCATCAACGATATCGAGGTCTTGGATGGAAAATATGAGTTTCAAACGGTGGGCTCACCGGAAGCCATACCTACTGCACCAAACCTCGAGGGACAGGCACGTGGCTCAAAAACTTTCAATCAATCAGCGTGTCACATATGCACTCTAGAAGAAGTATGTTTTCAGCAGAAAAAAGTGATAATAGTAAGGACACACAGAGATACACTACAATGGAAAGTTGGCTAGCAGGAAATGCAAAGCATCAAACGGTGGGGGAAAATGGACTGAACAATGATCAACGCAGATCAAGGACCAAATCTGTTGTAAGTGACTCACAACAGCTATATCAAAATTGGGCTTAGGAGTCGACTCAACTTAAGCCCATATATCAGCAGAATAACCAAATGGACCTGACCATTAAAGCCCATTTAGATTTTAACCCCTATATGTAAGTTTTCATGAGCCCGAATATCTTGAGAGACAACTCTCCGTGTGGTGTGAGAGAGATGAATCTAAACCATGAGAATGAAAAAATCATAGAAGAGTATTCGTCTTTGCAAAAAGGGCAAACAAAACCAGAGTTAACAGGGGTAGAACACGACGATACTGAAAATTGGGAAGAATATGGGAAAATTGGTGGTTCTTGCGATAGTGATGCAAACCAGACCCAAGATGAAGATGGCAAGCACAATAAGATGAAACTCATAAAGAAGATGCAAATCAATCCAGAGATTATGTTGCAGCGGCGAAATCTAATGGTTGGTGAAACAAGTCGTGGGAGAAAAGATAATTATCGAAATGTTAACGCATTATGCTTGCCAAGTGACCCTCAGCAAACAAGCCAATTGAGGTTAGCTATTCATCCCCCTTGTAATTCTGTCTCTGATATTGACATAAATAATTGTAATAGGCTATTCTGGATTAGAAATAATTCATTAGAAGCCCTCCGATTATAGAACATAGGGAAAGACCTAGGATTTACATACACGGGGGAGGATGCAAATATAATAAAAAGAATAACAGAAATGGAAGAAAGGGATATAAGTAATAGACAGAAATGTGAGGAAGGGGACAAAGATAAAAATAAATGAGGAACATCAGTTTCAACATTAGAGGGATAGGAGGACCTGAAAAAGGTAGATATTTAAGAGACATAATT
>Ga0214542_1013190_pt1 | contig 10114 bp, 11 predicted proteins | sample CNSS1metaG_FD_160096 | JGI IMG/M metagenome (GOLD analysis project Ga0214542, IMG submission 160096) | Root nodule microbial communities from cowpea collected in UCLA plant growth center, Los Angeles, California, USA - CNSS1 | ecosystem: Host-associated > Plants > Roots > Nodule | place: USA...
TAAAAAGTTAATCTTTTTAATTATTTTTATTTTATTTTATTTTTTTAAAACGGGCCAACGGGCCAGGACGGGCCAGCCCGTACTTTGGCCCGTCAAGTTGACGGGCTGGACGGGACGGGCCAGAACGAGCTGACTGGTTGAAATCTTCAACCCAGCCCGTTCCTTTTAGCACGGGCTGACGGGCTGGCCCGTTGGGCCCAGCCCGTTTTGCCACCCCTAGTCCATAGTATGGTGATTGCGTGTGTGCCAAGGTCCAAGTGTGAGACTTGGATGTTTATACTACAGGCGAGGAGTCTGTAGGGCAGGACTATGAGCGGGATAGGCTCATAGGGTTGGACCATGAATGAGTCAGTTTCGTGGGAGCACATGGAAGTCCCAAGGCTTAGTTCATGCATATGACTCATGAAGGACTATGAGGTCATGGTTGGGTGATTTGGAAATTATGGGTTTTGTACTTATATGATTTGGGTGGGGAAGAATATTTATTTCAGATATATTTGTTTATGTTTTATTGTGTATAGCTCACCCTATTTGTGTGTGTGTGGCGATGATGGGATATCTTGTTATCCGGGAGCAGATGATTTGACAGGTGAGCCAGGAGACGCTTAGACTCGGAGCGTGGGCTAGCTTGGGGATTTTTGTACATGTATTATTATTTTGGTTTTTGAGATAATTATGTAATGATTTCGGGAGCCATTGGATTTTATTTCAGTTTTATATGTATGGACTCCTGGTTTATGACAGTTATTTAAAGTTTTAAATTTCCCGCGTTTTTGGGAAATAGTTATAATCAATGCGGTATTTATTTTTGATTGGAATTTTATTTATTAAAAATTAGTAATATTCCCTAAGGATGTTGCACATGCCAAAAAGGTAAACAAGTAAAGACATCCTTTAAGTCAAAACAACATATCTCCACCTCTAATCCATTAGAACTAATTCATATGGACCTGTTTGGACCATCTAGAAGCAGAAGCTTAGGAGGAAATTACTATGCACTTGTTCTTGTGGATGACTATTCTCATTTTACTTGGACCTTCTTTATCTCATCTAAGAGTGACACCTTCTCAGTTTTTAGGAAATTTGCCAAAATTGTTGAAAATGAGAATGATTTGAAAATCAAATCCATTCGAAGTGATCATGGGGGTGAGTTTCAAAATGAATCTTTTGAAAAGTTTTGTGAACATCATGGTATCTCACATAATTTCTCAGCCCCTAGAACGCCAAAACAAAATGGTGTGGTTGAAGGAAAAAATCGATCTTTGGAAGAGTTGGCAAGGACAATGCTCAATGACAACTCTTTACCAAAATACTTTTGGGCAGATGCTGTAAGTACAGCTTGCCACGTGCTGAACAAAGTTTTAATCAGACCTGTTTTGAAACTTACACCCTATGAGATCTTCAAAGGTAGAAAACCTAATATATCTTATTTCAAAGCCTTTGGTTGCAAGTGTTTCATACTAAATAATGGTAAATCCAATCTTGGCAAGTTTGATCCTAAGGCTGATGAAGGCATCTTCTTAGGTTACTCCTCCACTAGTAAAGCCTATCGAGTCTATAACAAACGAACATTAACTATAGAGGAATCCATTCATGTTGCATTTGATGAGAATATTGATAATCATGCTGCTAATTCCTCTAGTTCAAGAAATAGTGCAGAATTAAATGACACAGGTGCAGATTTGACACAACCTGAGCCTGTAGCAGCATCAGATTCATCACCTGGAGCAGTTGAGACTTCGACCTCTGCAGCAGATTTACCCGCTGACTGGATAGTGCCTAAAAATATGTCTCTTGACAACATCATAGGGGATATCTCTAAAGGTGTTTCCACACGCAGGCAACTAGGCCAGTTTTGTCTAAATGTAGCCTTTGTCTCTCAACTTGAGCCAAAATCAGTGAGTGATGCTCTCAAGGATGAACACTGGTTTCTAGCAATGCAGGACGAATTGGATCAATTCAAGAGAAATGATGTATGGGATCTTTTGCAACAAGTTGGATGATTCTGGTGTGATTATCAAGAATAAAGCTAGATTGGTAGCCAAAGGGTACTGTCAAGAAGAAGGGATTGATTATGATGAGACCTATGCTCCTGTAGCATGACTTGAGGCCATCCGAATCCTCCTTGCCATTTCATCCTTACTACAATTCAAGCTCTTCCAAATGGATGTGAAGAGCGCTTTCCTAAATGGTTTTATTAAGGAAGAAGTCTATGTGGCACAACTCCCTAGATTCATAGACTATGAGTTTCCAGATCAAGTGTATAAGCTAAAAAAGGCACTCTATGGACTTAAGCAAGCTCCTCGCTCATGGTATGAAAGGCTAAGTGAATTCTTGATTCAAAACGGATTTCGAAGAGGGCAGGTGGACTCTACACTCTTCATTAAGAAAGCCAAAAATGATCTACTATTTGTTCAAATCTACGTGGATGACATCATTTTTGGTTCAACAAATACTCTTCTATGCAAAGAATTCTCCAAAAACATGCAAGATGAGTTTGAAATGTCCATGATGGGGGAGCTGCACTTCTTTTTAAGGCTCCAAATTAAACAAGGACAACATGGACTCTTTATCCATCAATCTAAATACTACACTGAGCTACTGAAAAAATTTCACATGGAAGCTTGCAAAGAATCATCAATTCCTATGGCTACAAATTGCTATCTAGACATTGATGAAACAGGGCCTGCAGTGGATCAGACTAAATATCGTTGAATGATAGGATCACTTCTCTATCTCACAGCTAGTCGTCTAGATATTATGCACAGTGTGTGTGTATGTGCCAGATTCCAGTCCTGCCCCAAAGAATCTCACCTAACTATTGTCAAACGCATCTTTAAATACCTTAAAAGCACTAGAAACCTAGGTCTGTGGTATCCTCATGGCTCTAATATCTCCTTGGTAGGATACAGCGATTCAGATTTTGGTGGTTGCAAGACTGACAAGAAGAGCACCAGTGGAACCTGCCACCTCTTAGGTGGTTCTCTAATCTCTTGGCACTCCAAAAAATAGGCCTGTGTTGCTCTGTCCACTACTAAAGTAGAGTATATAGTTGCTGGCAGCTGCTGTGCCCAATCTATCTGGATTAAGAACCAACTTGAGGATTATGGCATCCACCTTGATCACATTCCTTTAAAATGTGACAACACCAGTGCAATTAATCTTACAAGAAATCCAGTACAGCACTCTAAGACCAAGCATATTGAAATCCGGCACCACTTTTATCAAAGATCATGTGTCCAAGGGAGAGTGCAAGGTTGAGTACATTGACACACAACATCAACTAGCAGACATCTTTACTAAACCTCTTGCCAGAGAGAAATTTTACACTCTTCGAAATGAATTGGGTATTTTGGACATCACTTGCTCTCATTAACTATGCTTACTTAACTACTGTTTTGTGTGTGTGTGCCATTTTGTGTTTTTGCTGTATGTGTATTATCTGTCACACTCCTCCTATCTAAACTATTAGGTTCAATTTCAAGTTACATGCATACTTCATATATGTTTAGCATTCATTTTTTTACCTGGCTCATTCTAGTTTCTGCATCTGCTTGTATGCCTACTATGTTTAAACTGTGTAGCTGCTTGCCTAACCTTGACCTTAATCCATTATCGTGTTCTGTCTGAAGCTTAGTCTGTGTTAAGTTCTGCCTCACATAGTTGCTACTTAATTTCTCAAAAGGAGCCCGCTAATCTATTAGGTAAATACATCCCTACTCTTAATAGCAGTCTTAATCTTTGCACCCAGACCCTTGTACTTCCTAATCTCTCTAAAACCCTAGGCTTCCCCTTTCCCTTTCCACCCCTGCTCCACTCGTCACCCAACACCCTACACCACTCCACCATGGCATCCTCCTCTTCCTTTCGCAAGCGTGTCAAGCGTATGGCAACCAAGCAACGAGATCCAAATATTGATGGTTGGATCAGTGATCACGACGCTCAAGAAAATTTCAATGACTCCTTTCGCAATCGCAAAATCATCAACCACAAGCACGTCGAACTGCCCTTCTTTCGCACTCACGGCTTTGCCTTCCCAGAGCTTATCTCCTCCCAACACTTGGAGACGTTCGTCCAACTCACAGGTGACATCTACCCCGATTTGGTTAGGGTTTTCTACATAAATCTCGCGTGTGAAGAGGATCTTCTCACCTCGCACGTCAAAGGGGTAAACATTGCCCTAACCCCAGACGTTTGGACCTCCATTGTTGGCTTCCGCATCTCAAGCATTCCGGCCCATCGAGGGTTTCTTGGGGCAAATCGCCTGGATATCTACTAGGGTTGCTTGAGGGATCCCAAAGCCAAACGCGACTATAGTATCTTCCGCGCCGGTGGGATGAAGAAAGACGAGCGAGTGCTCGCATTTTTAACTACTTGGATTCTGGTTCCCCGCAACGGCAACCATGCTCAACTACAACAGAGGATGTTTTCCTTATCCATGCCTTCAAATCCAACGTTCTTGTAGACTAGTTGTCTCTGATACAATGCAAAAAGCCATCAAGCTACCCAACTATCCTCTGCCCTATGCCGTATTCGTGTGCAAAGTCCTTGAGCACTACAAAGTGGATTTCTCTGGTGAGGCCTCTTACACTCCAAATCACACAAGCCTGATTAGTGCAAATGCCCTTCACCACATGGGAATGTCCTTTCGGGGCAACACCTGGTGCTTCAAAGATGAACCAGATAATGACCCTGTGTATGCTGCTGACGCCTCCTCTTCTGCCACCAGAACTCACTACGAGCAAGAAATGTTGCGCATGGTCACAACTCTATTTAACCAGCATCAAACCTGGACGACAAAACTGGATTCCATTGAGCACCAACTCACATTTGTCCAAGAACAACTGGCTCAACTCAACATTGGTCGTGCCCCTCATACTCCTGAAGCTGCTGTGGACACTGCAGAAGGTAGTGAGAGTGAGCAATTTGAAGATGCCACTGACGAAGAATAGCCTAGCCTCCTACCCACACACACCCCCTTTTTAATTACCAACCCTTTATATCCTCAGTTTGTATCCCTTGACCTTAGGAACCCAAGTAGTCCTAGAGGTGTGTGTGTTTCCTTTTTGTGGTTATCCTAGTATAGCTCCCTTAGCCTAGGATTATTTTGGTTGGGACTGTAATGTGTTATATACTCTGATTATCCTGGTTGTTATGCGTAATTGTTAACTGCACCTTGCTTGCATTATCTCCTGCTGCATCTCTTACATTGCTGCGCTGTTTAGATAAATTTTTCCTGTTGTTCTGTATTGCATCCGAAATCTGTTTGATTTTTTTTTTGCTAATGTCCAAAAAGGGGGAGATTTGGTGTATATTGATGGTTTATTGGTAGGGGGAGTATGTAATGAAAATGATATCTGTTATATGCCTATGTTGTTATCTGCTTTTTGTGTTTGTACTGTTGTTGCTGTTTGCTTAATGTGCTGCAGGCAGGCCTCTCACAGTCCATGTTTTGGACATCATATAAAAGGGGGAGATTGTTGAAAGGGGGAGTCAATTCACCTGTGAATGAAGCATGGTTTTGATGATGTCTGTTGTATTAGAGTAGAACTTAACTTGGTCTAGCTAGGTCGTGTATTAGGCTAGTAGTTTATCCCTATCAGTTGTATGTTAGGCCCGCTGTGTGTTACTTTGGACCCTTACACTCTTGCTGGTGTAAGCATGTATGGCTAGCTCTTTAACTAATGGATTAGCTGTGAGTATGACACTAAGGAAGTGAAAATATACTCACGATAATCGATTAGGTAAATTGCTAATCAATTAGTGACAGCAAAATCTCATTATAAAAGCTGGTTTTAGAATCTATTTTGGGTCTGGAGAAAATTGATAGATCACGCAGTTTTCCATCTGAAAGAGAGCCTTCTGAGAGTCACAGAGTTTCTGAACATTCTGGAAGATCACTCAAGTGCAGATCCAAGAAGATTGATAGTTGATTCTACCATGATGGGTCTTGCTTGAATCAAGGAGCATATTGTCAAATCTGCACAACATAGGTGTATTCGTTTCTTGATTTTGTTTATTGTATTTCTGATTACAATTGCTTCAGTGTGTGAAGTGTAGGCCTAGGTCCAATTGTGTGGATGCATTGCTCCTAGGGGGAGTTCTTGATTGGTAAATCAAGTTCTTGGGTTTTTAGGGTCTAGAATTATATAGGTGTGCTTGTAATTCTTGGATCCTATCTGTTTAGTGGAATCCTCCTAAGTGTGTTACTTAGGAGAAGACTGGATGTAGATTCACTTTGAATCGAACCAGTATAAATTGTGTGTCTTGCTTCTTTCTTCTCTCTCATAATCTTTCTTGATTGATTTAAACAGTTCATTAACCCAGAACTGCGAAATTGATTAATTGAGTTTTAAAACTTAAAGACTCTTCCAAGATTCACCTTAAAAAAGTGAAAAGCTCATTAATCAACTCAGATTCCTTCTTGGTCAAGATTATTAAACAGATCTGTTTTTAACAAGTGAGTACTATCTGACTAATAAAATATTACATTCGTTTACTCTACACATTTTTTGTATCGTCTAATGTTTGTATCTTTATTAAATCTACTCAACAATTTCTATATCATCCATCATTTTTATTATTACAGAAACAACTATTATATTTTTCTACATTTTTTACTCAATATTTCATTATTCAAAATTAAATTTGATTTCTTAATTTTAATTAACTAAATCTTAATATATTATTTAAAATAGTTATATATAATACATTTTATTAAAAATATATATAAATAACTTAAAAACATTTTTATTATAAAATCAATTAAAATATTATTATTGAATTTTATAAAATAAAATTTATATTAAATTTAATTATACTTTTATAATTTCAAATTAATTTAATAAATATACTATAATTTTTAATTTTAAAATTTGATATCCCGTCCGTTGCACGAGTAGAAATACTAGTTGGGAATAAAAGCTCTTTGTGATTCAATTGTCAAGTATCAATTTTTGTAATTAGGAGAATAAGCTCCTCAATCCTTTCCACTAAAATGAATGGGGTGATTCAATCCTTTCCACTAAAATCAAATAAAAGAGAAATAAAAAAGTTAATACATCACTAACAATTACTTAAATAACTTCCTTCAATATAAGATGGTAAAATAAATACAACAAGAATAATATGCTTTAGAGTCCACCGTCTTTCCTTGTTTGTTTCATTAGATTTTCTTTCTGGTGAAGATAAAGTCTCCTACCATATGTTTCTTCCTGTTGTAGCATTCCTTGTTTCAATTTCCGTGTTCTCCTGACGACGCTTAAGTCTCTTATAAACTGAGGAAAATGCCCACCTTACCCCCGAGTGCAAGGAAGGGAATAAACACACCATAACCAAATTCACAATTGAGGAAGCATTAGTGGGGGATATCACCTTCATAGAATAGAGATAGCAGTAGGCAAACCAAATCAATGGCGTTAACAGTATACTACCCACTATCCCACTTGGCGTCAGAATACATATCGCCACTGTTGAAACCAAAAGAGAAAATGAATTCAGAATCGACAAGGTCATGAAATCACCTTCAGACATGACAGAACTTCCAGCATTAGCAGTGGTTGTAGAATTGACCGAAGTGATGCTAACATTATTATTAATGTTGTTTTCTGAATTAGCCTGATAAACTCCACCAGGGGGGCTCAGTGCTGATTGGTAGGTAGCAGTTGCAATAAGAGCAGCAACTATGAGAAAAGCCTGGCGTTGGTCTTCTGTTATATCCCTTCTCATGCGAATTACGAATATCATTATTTTTTCTGCAAGTGTCACATTCCACCTTTGTTTTTCCGCAATGGTTGGAGAATCTGTTACTGATGAACCATGTTTTGCACCAGCCCTCACTAACACATTCTTTATCTCTGCACTGCCTGCTATGTCTAGTGCTGTTGAGTTTTCCAAATTCTTCGCCTTCAAATCAATTTTAGTCTTCACCAACAATCGAATCGCCTGTTCAACCAAAAAATAAGAAAAAGTTTTTGTGTAAGAATTTTCAAACAAATATATTATTATATTAACGGTGGATATCGGAGAAACCAAAACAATATATTCAAACAAATTGTAATTTAAAATATTTAATTTACACGTAAACAAATAATACAAATAATTATTTTTTTTTAAATTATCAACTATGTTAGTATTTTGAGGTTGTGAAGGGGATACACCGGTGCAGAAAATTGTTTTTGCCGCGGTTATTTTGGTCATTTAGCCTCGGTTTAAGACCTGAGGCATATCTAGCCGAGGTAGAAAAGTCCACCTTTCTGCCTCGGTTCTTACCTGAGGCATATCTCATCATTACTGTCTCGGTTCTGATACCAACCGAGGCATAAAATACGTTAAAAATTAAAAAAAAAATTCCGAAATGGCTGAAACCTGCAAGAACACAAGCAAGAAAAAATGCAACTTCGCCAGTTCGCAAAACCTCAACACCTCGCGCGTCCAAAATCTCGTGCCAACAACCATTAAATCAACCATTATGTGAAGTTCACCTACACCAAAACGTGAGGAAACACAGCAAGACGAACCCCAACCCTACAGGAAAAACACCCAAGAAAATGGATTCAAATCGCAAAATGAAAACGCAAAAAACACCCCAATGTGCGGACGAAGGTAAGCTGCTGTTCTCGTTGGAGGAGGTGCAACGCCGGCAACAAGTGGAGAAGGCGGGCATGGCGCCAGATCTGCGATGGTGGGTCGCGGGACTAAACAATGAAGATGCATCTGCAGTGGTGGCGGAACGGCGTGGAGGCACAAATTTTCGAAGGTAGAAGATGCATCTAAAGTGCAGCGGATTTGGGTTTTTAAAACCTAACTGGGCTTACTGCCTCGGTTGATTCGAAACCGAGGCATATACTCACGCAAAAAAAAAAAAAATCAGCCACGTGGAAAAATTCTGGCACTGATAGGCCTCGGGTGAAACAACCCGCTGCAGTAAACCATTATATGCCTCGGTTCAGTGGGACTCGAGGCATAAAACTGCCCAATTATTTTCGAATTTTAAAAAAAGTGGGAAAGTGTGAGTTTCTGGCAGCGTTACTGCCTCGATTGAATTTATAACCGAGGCATAAACATTTATAGGCCTCGGTTGTTTGGTTAACCGAGGCATAAAACTTGTTCGAAATCACAAAAATGCCACCGCGTCCTTATCTACCTCGTTTGTGCAAGAACCGAGGCATATAGGGCGTTGTCTAAACATGAAACTGCACTAGTGATAGTTGAAGGGATAGAGAAAATGTGTAAATAGTAGAGTGTGAAAGTAGTAGTTGGAGAAGTGTATCTTGTAGTTGAGAGTAGTTGTATTGGATGTTGTATTAGTTGTTCTTCATGTTGCAAATGGTAGGATACATGGGGTATTTATAGACCCATAGATTATTCTAGAAATTTCTAGCTAGAACTTGAGCAAATAGTTTTAGATTTTTCTACATAGTAGAATGTTCTTGATTTTCTTCCTATCCTAAGCTTTTCTCCAGTACTCTAGAAGTTTCATTATAACTCTATCTTAGATTTTTCTAGATTGTTCTAGAATTTGCATTATACTTTAATACTCCTCCTTGATGCAAATTCGGTAACTCCAAGCATAGGGTGTAGTAGTTCAAACGTTGGTCTTGGTAAAGCCTTTGTGAAAATATCTGCAATTTGATCTTCTGTCGGGCAGTACTCAAGTCGTATCTTCATATTTGTTTCTGCTTCTCTGATGAAGTGGTATTTAATTGCTATATGTTTTGTTCGACTGTGATGCACTAGGTTCTTTGTCATTGCAATAGTTGACTTATTGTCGCAATTAATTGTAGTAGGGCCACTTTGTTTTTCTCCCATATCTTTGAGAATTCTTCGAAGCCATATAGCTTAACTTGTTGCTTCAACTGCTGCCACATATTCTGCTTCAACGGTTGATTGTGCAATTGTGGCTTGCTTCTTTGACGCCCAAGAGAATATTCCCGATCCAAGCGAGAAAGCATAGCCCGAGGTGCTCTTCATGTCATCTATTGATCTTGCCCAATCACTATCGATGTAGCCAATGATCCTTGAGTTAGTCATGGTTTTGTACCATATTCCAAACTCCTTTGTGCCTTGTAGATATCTTAAAATTCTTTTCCCTACTCCATAATGAATCTGACTT
>Ga0214542_1013194_pt1 | contig 10109 bp, 7 predicted proteins | sample CNSS1metaG_FD_160096 | JGI IMG/M metagenome (GOLD analysis project Ga0214542, IMG submission 160096) | Root nodule microbial communities from cowpea collected in UCLA plant growth center, Los Angeles, California, USA - CNSS1 | ecosystem: Host-associated > Plants > Roots > Nodule | place: USA...
TGACTTGCTCATGCTTGTTTATACTCAAATATTTAGCTTGATTCTTTTGTTTTGCAACTTAGGTGAATATGCATGATTTGATATGACTGAGGCATTTCTTGTTTCTAGCTACTTGGCCAAATAAGCCCACCTTGATATTAATCCATTGGTAGCCCCTTTGAGCTTTATACCTCTGTTTTCTTGTTTTAAGCCCATTGTAAACCCTTAAAAAGGAAAAGACCGTGTTTTTCCTTATCTTAGGAAGGAAAAAGGAGCTAGTGGATTATAATAGGATTGGTTGAGGAATAAAGTGTGTGTGTGAATACCTCACCCACAAATTAATAAAAATGGCAAAAGGAAAAAATGTTGATGAAAAAGTGTTGAAATGAAAAAAATAATTGCTTTCTAAAAAAAAGAGAAAGCAACAAAGCAATAATCGAAAAAGAGTTTTTTTTTGAAATTATGTTCCATTATTCTTCCAACATTACTATTTCAAAAACCCAAAAATCCTAAAATTTTTCCTACCTTTACCTTGGCCCCATCATAACCCGTGAAAAGTCCTCATGATCTTTGAATGCATGTTTTCTGAAAGTTTGTGAATATCATAGTCTTGTTAACTATTATCAGTGTTTATTTGCATGAGTATTTTGAGTGAAAACATAAGCCAAAACACTTGAGAGAATTTTGGTGAGAAAATACACATTTAACTTAAGTGCTTTCTTTCATAATTGATTGTCTTGTGAATTCAAAAGATTAACTCATGTGTGAAAAATAGAATCTTTCTGTTTGTTTATGCATGGTAACTTGACTTCTGGAATATTGATTTGTCTCAAGTAAGGTTCATTCCTTTGATCCAGTGTTGATATGAAATAAAATACCTCAGAATAAAGTTTTGAAATTGCTTAATTTTGCCAAGGAGTGCAAAAGGATAAGTGTGTGGTTATGATGAGAGCGTATTTTTGCCCTCATTTAATGTTTAATTCTGGGTATTTAATTGAATTTGTGTGCTTAAAGATTGATTTAATTGGGATTTCCTATAAGGACGCCAACAAATTAATTGAGAAGTTACATTGATTAATTTGAAGTCTTAAACAAGAAATCAATAACAATAATCTTTAGGAAACCAATGATGAATCCTATTTTGAAAAAGTAGTGGAATCGACCTATTTTTCTTTATTATTATTTTTTATCTTATTTTATCTTTATCCATTTTTATTTCATTCTTTCAAATACTATTTTATTTAACTAACCATTTTGTATAGATTGTATAAGAACTAACTTGTTAAAAATCAATTTTGTGTTCGTTGGGAGACGACTTTGGGTTACGATACTGTCACCTGCTCCTTTTGGGTTTGAAGAATCATGAACGTATAGTGTCCATTCGTCCTCTGTAAGGGTTTGTTGCAGATCGTTGACGAAGTCTAGGAGACATTGAGCTTTGATAGGGCCGGGGGTTCGTAACGGATGTTAAACTCGGATAACTCTACGACCCACGACGACATGGGGTCGACAAGGTCTGGCTTTTGAAGTATCTTCTAGATGAGGTATTCGATTTTGATGATTATGTTGTGGTTTTGAAAATAGGGACGTAGGCGTCGTGCTGCATGTACTAGGGACAAGGCTAATTTCTCCACCATTTGGTATCTGGTTTCAGGATCTTGCAAGGTTTGGCTAACGAAGTACACAGGGTGTTTAGTGCCATCGACCTCCTGGACTAGCGCGGTGCTTACAATTTAATCTATGGCGGTGATGTAGACGAGTAGAGGTTGATGAGTGTCCAGCTTATGGAGGATGGGTGGTGAGGTTAGGGTGTTTTTGAGTTTTTGGAAAACGTGTTCACATTCGTCGTTCCATGAGAACTTTGTTGATTTATTGAGTAGTTGAATAATGGCTTGGGTTTGTTCGACCAATTTGGGGAGGAAGCGGGAGATGGCGGTTAGTCAGCCAATGAGGCGTTGCACTTCTTTGACATTGTTGGGGCTTTGCATTTCAATTATTGCATTGCATTTCTCGGGATTAGCTTTGATGCCGCGTTGTATTAGCATGAAACCGAGGAATTTACCACGATCGACGCCGAAGATGCACTTTTCGGTGTTAAGGCAGAGGTTGTATTTTTGTAATGCGGAGAAGACGGTGGACAAGTCTTGAGCGTGCTGGTGATTACTTGGGGAATTGACGACCATATCGTCAATGTCTACCTCGACACATTTGCCCATTATATGGCTGAAAACCTTATCCATTAATCGCTAGTACGTTGCTCTTGCGTTTTTGAGACCGAATGGCATAACTTTGCAGAAGCAGTTGGCGTCGTCTGTAATAAATGTTGTATTGGTCATGTCAGATGCGGCCATTGGAATCTGGTTGTAAGCAGAGTATGCATCCAGAAAATTGAGAACATTGTTACCGACTGCACTGTCAACTAACCGGTCGATGTTGGGTAAGGGGTAGGTGTCCCTCGTACAGGCCTTATTGAGATCCATGTAATCGACTCAAATTCTCAATTTGTCGTTAGCTTTCTTGACCAATACTACATTGGAGAGCCAGGTGGTGTAATGGGCTTCTTCGATAAACCCTGCGTTGAGCAACTTGTCAGCTTCAATCTTGGCTACTAGTCGGCATTCATCACCGAGCTTGTGTTTCTTCTAGGAGACATACCTAGCATCCTTGTAAATGGAGAGTTTGTGGGATGCGACTTCAGGGTCAACGATGGGCAAGTCAGCAGTGGACCAAGCAAAGAGGTCAGTATTGCTGATGAGGGTAGGCGTAAGGATTTCGCGCTGCTCGGGTTGTAAGCCAGTGCCCAGTTTGATGGTGCGTGCATTGGGGAATTCCAATGGTGTAGTTTCATCGACCGGCTCGAGGCGGGCATCCCAGCCTACTTTGGGGTCCAAATCATCTCCAAATAAGTCTATGTCAGAGCCGGGTGGACACTCAATATGATTGGTTTGAAGAATGGGAAGTTGTGGGCGTAAGCTGACCATGTAGCATTCACGCGCAAGCCGTTGGTCACTGTGGATGGTAACGATATCGCCGGATGGGGATGGAAATTTCATGGCCAGATGAGGTGTGAATACTACTGCGCCGAGAGTGTTGAGGGATGGCCAACCGAGAAGGACATTGTAAGATGTAGGCGCGTCGACGACAAAGAAGCGAATGGGGATGGTCTTGGTTTGAGCGTCGTCACGAAAGACGGTGTGGAGGTAGATGTAGCCGCGGGTGGAGACTTTTTCCCCTAAGAAACCATATATGGGTTCATCATATGGAACCATAGTGGTAGTGGGAAGCTGTAGTTTTTGGTATGTTGCCCAATATAGGATGTCAACTGAGCTACCTTGGTCAATGAGGACCTTCTTGACGACATAATTTTCTAACTGCACCATGATAACCATGAGGTCATCCTGTTGGTGATCGAGGCCATGGAAATCTTCGTCTATGAAGGTTGTGGGGGGCATGCGGCGTCTGTGGTGGGAATGGGTGTTGTGGTTGATGGATTGTAGATGGCAGAGATGTCTCTTTCAGGCTTATGAGGTGGATCCCCCACTAGCGAAGCCACCAAAGATGGTGTTAATGGTGTCGTGTAGTGGGGGGTCGATCGGGGCGATATCAGTGTGAGAAGGTTGGGGTCGTGGTTGGTAGGTTGGCTAGGACGTTTGTCGTTGCGAGAATCGCGGGAAGGTCATCGGTGCTCAAAACGTGGAAGGTGATCTGATCATGGAGGGTGGTCGTCTCTACGGATGAAGCGGCGAAAGTGGCGAGCACGAACCAATTCTTCAATCTAGCCTTGGAGTGTTTTGCATTCCTCTGTGGTGTGGTTGTCTTGCGTTGTGGTGGTATGAGGTCGGCCTGCAGGGCTTCGTTAAGGAGACGGGATCGAGGGACATTTAGGGGTGCGTATCTGGTGAAACGGGGTTGTCAGAGTTCTCTAGGTCTAGGGTCAGGCCGGGAAAGATGTGTAGGGGGTGTTTTGGCAGAGGGTGTATAGTCGTTGCAGAATTTGGAATGGAGAGTTTGCATCTCTTCCATGCAGATATAGTCTGCGGCGTGAAGCTTCAATTCTTGCATGGAGGCGGGTGGGTGAAGATAGACGTTGTTGGCGAAGGCTTCGGGTTTGAGAGTGAGTGTCATGCACTGAAGTATCATTTCCTGATTAAGGTGTGGTGTGCGAAGGGCAGCCTCGATGAAAGCCCAGAGTGCCTCGTCTTGATCATATCTGATGCCAAGAAGGGAGATGGTTGTAGTTTGATGTGGGCGGCTGCTGACAAAGTGAGTGGTGAACATGTGGGAGAGGGTGTCAAAGTAGTCGATGGCGTATAGCGGAAGGGTGGTAAACCATTAGAGGGCGGGGACTTTAAGGGTGGTAGGGAAGGCCTTGCAGAAAACGACATCGTGAGAAGTGTACAGGGTGACATGGGTGATCTAGACCTTGAGGTGTTCGTCTTGATCGGTCTCACTTGTATAGCGTTCCAATGTGAAAGGTTCCCACTCTGAAAGGAGGAGGGTGTTGGCGATGTAATCAGTAAAAGGATGACAACGTCTCGGATGTGTGGATGGGAGCGGGTAAGGGGGGATGGGATGGTGAATGAGGGTGGGAAAATTTGATGTAAAGTTGTGAGGGGGGATATAGGTGGTAGGGAGGGTGGGAGGTATGTTGTAGGGTGGGATGTGGGTGGTGGGTAGGGTGGAAGGGATGATGTAAGGTGGGGTTGGTGGCGACGGGATAGGAGCCGTAGTGTTCCCTGGGAGGGTGGAATGGAAGTGGGTATGATGGGTTGAGAGGATGGGAGTTTGTTGAGTGGTGGTGAAGGTGTGCGGGGTAGGATTGTACTCTCTTTCCTCTTCGGTAGGCTGGAAAGTTGGGGACCTTCTGGCATCGGATGTTTCCTTAGCCTTTCCCTTTTAAGTGGGACCGGCTTCGATCTTTCGCCTTAGCCGTGAGTTTTCCTATCGTAGTGCCTCCATCTCTTCAACACTACGTTTCTTTAGATCAGCCAGGTCCTGTTGCATCTTGGCTTAACCGTTTAGGATAGCAGCCAAGTTTGGGGTGGTAGTAGTAGGTGCTACAGGACTTGCTTCAGCTTGCTTGTTAACTCCTACTCTGCTGCGGGTAGAAACCATCTTCGAGAGAATGCGGGTTAGTCCGTAAAGTATTATCTCATCTATGCGTAGAACAAATAAGATATGTTAGACACAAGCGTTACCTTACCTCAATCCGCAATCTCCTCACTAGGCTTCCTCCCGGCTGCCATATGCCATCTGTGGGTATCTCGGTTTGGACCGATTTGGACCTGAGAGGGGTTACCTGTGGAAGAGACTCTGATGCTCAAGTGAGCCAAAAAACTCTCAGAAAGTCAAATCTCGTAATTAAGGGAGTAATGAATGCGTACCTTTAATTGCTGGGGTCCATGCATATTTATAGATTATTAATTATGTCTGGCCACGTCATGGGCTAGGCTTCTGTTTGGGCCTTAGATGGGCCTGGGCCTTAGGGGTTTTGCTTGTAACGCTATGCTAAGTTCTCGTTTAGTTTCTTTAATATACTGGCTTAGGCCGGCTACTTCTTTAGTGGCCTAGACCGGTTACTCTTATAGTGGTTTAGGTTGGTTACTTTCATTTGCTTGGCATATGTATAGTGATTATTTGCGTCCTTGACAACTATGTCGACGGGTCTTATGGCTATAGTCGGACTAAGCCGCCTAGGTGTAGTACATTACTTTTCAAGATCCCTCTGACATACAGAAACCAAAAATCCATACCACATTTAAGTTCAAGTGGAAAAACCAAAATAATTGCTCTAAGCCCAAACTTGCTAGGTTTTCTTTACATTCAGAGAAGTTCAAGCAATAAACAACACACCATCAAATAAAAGAACCCACGCGTTATTTATCAAGCAAAAGGAAACAACCCCGACACGAAACGCATGGGAGCCAAACACGGCAATCAAGGCTCTGGCCAAGCCCCTAGACCCTTCGTGTCAGCCCTACGGTGATAAAGCACCCGAAAGTCATGCACCAACATTGCTATAGGTGACCATTCCTTCCACCAAGCCATTGCACCAAAACCATTGTAAGATGAGATATTACCCAATTCTCGTGGCTACATCACAAATCCCGAGAGAGAGAAAAAAACCATGCAGACTAGAATTGCATCCAAAACCGAAATGCATGTGTGGTATTTCGTTTTAATGGAAACCGACGACATTCCACCAGCCATACGGAAACATCACAACCATGTTTCGCCTAATTTTTCTTATTAACTCGATCAACATGAAAAACACTGCACTAATATTAACGCCCCACACTCAAACCAAAACAACGCTCCTCACCTTCACAGCTTGTTCTCCATGGGTTCAAGACTACCAGCCTTACCCGGTTATCACGCAACACCATACCTCAAAAGAAAGAAACTTAGCATTAGCAAAAGAAAAAAAGAAAAGGTTGTAAAGTGTAGAGTCCCAGGCACACCACTACAGCTGAAAGGTTTAGGTTTGCAAGACCTTTCTTTGCATAAATTTGACCCCAAACAAGTGCTAAGGTATGGTTTTCCCATCACAGAGGTACAAGTGCCAACAATTAAAAAGATGAAAGAGTTATAACAAAAAAAAACATTGTTGCATCGTACCCCTTATGAACCCAAAGGCTACGCAACCACAGTTCGCTCCAAGGTATCCTAAACACGTGGGAGGGTCTATTAAAGAAACCCCTAGTCGCACCCAACCAATACAAGTATTTGGTAACTCCTTCGGTGTAAAAACCTAACACGGACCCGAGGAAGCCCTTGGTAGCACTCATTGCACTAATATGCAAAGGAAAAAAAAAACCTGAACTCCTACCCTACGGGGGCAGTTCCTTCCCCACTCATAAAGATTCCAGAATACTGAAAATGCTTCACACGAATGAGACCCAACACTACGACAATGCGTGGGCAATGCTTTTTCTTTAGGAAAAACAACCAAACGCAAGCTTTCACAACATTCAACCATTACCTAAGAAAATTGTGAATTTCCAGAACAATATCAGCATAAAGAACCTTTCAACAACATCACTTCAGAGTAAGCAAACACATGGCAGGCAAGCGTCAATGCTGATAACGTGAATCAGAAACAAAACAGCATGAGGCTTTACTTTAAACTTTGCTTTCCACTCTCCGCTCTCTATGTTTTCTCTCCTCTCTCCTGAGCACGTATAAAAAACCTAAACCTAGAGTGTCTAGTGGTTACAACACTAAGTGACAAAGGAGGAGATAGAAAGTAAACAAAACCCAAGAGAAGCGTTCTTAGCCTAATGGGGATTCAAATCCTTTCAACCCCATGCAAAAAATACCTATTAAGCCATGGGCTTTCTCGTGATATATTTATTAAGCCATGTGCCCTCTCATGATATAATGTTCATTATAAATTTATAAGCACATGTATTCCACTTGTCATAATTAAATAAAATAATAAAAAAACAACTTAAACCACTCAATTAAATATTTTGTGTCTCAAAATATTGGACGTCGTGACCAATACACCAGCAAAAGTCTTTATAAAACATCAACCACTTTATTACTTCACCCGAATACTTTATGTTTTTTCCCAGATCTTACAACGCATATGCTTTATGGTCAACACATTTAGAAAAGTTGCAAATAGATGATGCAATAACTGTTAAGAGGAGGTTGTACCTGACCATATGACCATTTCTTTGACCTAGTCAACTTTTGAATATATTTTATTCCAATATTTGTCTTTTAAGTGAAACCAACACATAAATTTGAAAAATTAACAAACTTAATGTTCATTAGATATCAATTCTCTGCACACAGAATTTGGTTAACTGAAATCAGCACAGTTTCGAAAAATGAACAGATTAAAATTCATAAAATTTAACTTCCTATATATCCAGATACTATTTAAGTAAAATCAATGCATAATTTCTAAAATCAAGAGACTAAAAATTTGGAATATTGAACTTCATGTGTCCAAATGTTGTTTAAGTAAAATCAACGCACAAATTTGTAAAATTAACATAGTAAAATATGTGCCCAATTATGTTTCCTGCATATAGCAACTATTTAAGTGAAATCAATGCATAGAATTATAAAATCAACAGACTAATTCTGACAGTTGACATTTTATGCACACATTAGCTTATTTAAATGAAATCAATGCATGGATTTATAAGATTAACATGCTAAAAACACATTAGATTACATTTTTCATGCCCAATATGACTAGTTTGCGAGGCAATGGTCATCCTTTTCTTTACATCTAGGCTCTCTTCTTGGGATTAACCAAGTCTTTCTGTTGGATCAAAAATTGAAAAACAAAACCTAAAAAAAAAATTCAAAAATTGAAAACAAAAAGATAAAATTTCAAAGTTTGTTTGGCATCATGACCGTCTCTAATAGAATGGTCAGTGATTTATTTCTTCCCTTCTAGATAAGACTTTCTTCTTATGAATGGTTGATTCCATTTTTACTTTCAAGATCCTGACCCTCTTTATAGAATTGGTCATTGTAAGACCCGAGAAATTTGAATAATTAATTAAATAATTATTTAATAAATGCGGGTAGTATGAGCCTTTAAGGCATTTAATGCGAATTGTTATGATGTGGAAAGGTACTAGCTCAAGTGGATGAGAGTACTTTATTATGTGAGAGGACTTGGGTTAGAATCCTATGTATGCCAATTGTGTGTTATTTATTTGTTTTTATTTTTAAATATATGTCGAGCATGATTATGAAATGATATAATCATTTAATTATATTAGTCATCATGAAACATGAATTGGTACTAGCTCAATTTGGAATAAAGATGTAATCGATTATGAGACTGTTTTGGTATTTTATTGAATTTTGAGAAGATTTGAATTTAGAGTTATCTTTATTATGAAATAAATTATTTGAAATTTCTCGCATTTTTGGGAAATGGATTTATAATAAATGTGATTTTATTTTCTTATTTTATATTATATTTTAAACTCGTAATATTCGATCGGCATGTTACAGTCATCGCATCAATTTAAATAAGTTTTTAGTCACCTTCTTCCTCGTTCAAAACCCAAACGAAATTAGTGTCTTTATCTTCACTTATCTTTTACTGTGATACTATGAAAAGTCAATTTTCATATTATCAGTAAAATCTAAGTAAAGAGGGACAACTGTCAACACCCAATTTCATCCGGGTAAGAAATAATTTTGTTTTCAGAAAATAATTAGGAAGAGGAGGGAATAAAACAAACTGAAGAGCAATGAACATTGATTTGAGTATGGATATATTCCTACTTTTATTTTTATCTCATTTTAAATTTAATTTAATTTTATCTTGTTTTATTTTATTTAATCTTGGTTTCTTTATCTTGTTTATTTTATTTTATCTTGTTTATTTTATTTTATTTTATTTTTAAATTTTTTAAATTTTTTAAATTTTTATTTGAATTTGAATTTGAATTTGAATTATATTTTGTTTACTTTTTATTTTATTTCATTTTATTCCTTTTTCAAAAAAAATATTGTTCCTACAGAGAACAAATAAGAGATGTCAGACACAAATGGTACCTTACCTCAATCCGTAATCTCCTCAGTAGGCTCCTCGTCGGTTGATGTATGCTATGTGTTGGCGTCTCGGTTAGCATCAATCTGGACCCAAGAAAGGTTACTTGCGAAGAACACTCTAACGCTCAAGTCAACAAGGAATTCCTCAAAAAGTCAAATCCCGTGATTAAGGGCTTAATGAATGCGTACCTTTAATTACTGGGATCCATGCGTATTTATAGTTTATTAATTATGTCTGGCCATGTCATGGGATGGGCCCTTGTTTGGGCCGCAGGTGGGTCCTAGGTGGGTTTGGGCCTAGCCTAGGCCTTTAGTTAATGCTTATTGGTGGTAAGGGCCTTGTCTGTGGTATCCTAAGTCTAGAGTGGTCAACAAATGTCATCCTAATTTCTGAAGTAAGCGGCCTAGAACTATGTGCTTTCGGTTGTCCGTTTATTGACTTAGTTACGTCTGTTGGGTCTTGTGTAGGCGGACTTGGCCATGCGGTTTTACTAGTTCGCCTAGGTGTAGTACACCAGTTCCCCAATCTTTGTCTGTGGCGGCAAAGGTTTTGAAATGTGCAGGTAGTTTCCTTGATCTGCCTAGCTGTAGTACAC
>Ga0214542_1013195_pt1 | contig 10108 bp, 6 predicted proteins | sample CNSS1metaG_FD_160096 | JGI IMG/M metagenome (GOLD analysis project Ga0214542, IMG submission 160096) | Root nodule microbial communities from cowpea collected in UCLA plant growth center, Los Angeles, California, USA - CNSS1 | ecosystem: Host-associated > Plants > Roots > Nodule | place: USA...
TGTTCTTGGTTTTCTATGGTTTATGTGCTTTCCATTTCCTTTTTGTTTTGAATCAATCCATCATCTTCTTCTCTTGAGCTTTGTGAAAGGAACCTTCACATCTAGATAGCTTGCTATCTTAATGTCCCGTGGGGATTTCACTTAGCTTTCTTAATCAACTCACACCATATTCAATAATCTTAAAAAGAAACAAGATAATCCTTCATCACGGCGCGACAAGTTTCACCAAGGTTTTAGAAAATGAAAAAGGTTCTAAAATAGTCTCTCTAAGGAGTGATCCTGGTGGAGAGTTTCAAAATGAGAAGTTAAAGCACTTTTGTGAAAAACATGGTATTAAGCATAATTTTTCAGCTTCTAGAACTCCACACCAAAATGGAGTGGTTGAGAGAAAAAACAGATCATTAGAGGAACTAGCTAAGACAATGCTTAATGAAACCTCGTTGCCTAAGTACTTTTGGGCTGATGTAGTCAACACAACTTCATATGTTATAAACCGTGTGTTGATAAGACCAATTCTAAAGAAAACACCTTATGAGTTATTCAAAGGTAGAATGCCTGCTCTAAATCACCTAAAGGTATTTGGTTACAAGTGTTTTGTTTTATATAATGGAAAAGAGAAACTTGGCAAATTTGACTCAAAAGCAGATGAAGGTATATTTCTAGGTTATGCTATAAATAGTCATGCTTATAAGGTTATGCATGTTGTTTTCTATGAAACCAACCCAATGCAGCAAGATCAAAGGCCTAAGATTGCAAATGAAGAATACATATTGCAGGAAAAGCAAACTACTACAGAACTGGAATCTACTGCAAGAAATCAGCTAGTTGAAAAGGAAATTCAGTCGACTGAAAAAACTGCAGATAGTAACTTACCTAAGGAGTGGATTGAACCCAGGGGATTATCAAAGGACAACATAATTGGTGTCATAAAACAGGGAGTATCCATTTGACACAAGCTTGTATTCTTTGAACATGCTGCATTTGTTTCTCAAATTGAACCTAAGAATGTGAATGATGCATTAGGTGACAGTAATTGGGTTGTTGTTATGCAAGATGAGCTTAATCAATTCACTAGAAATTATGTGTGGTCTCTTGTTCCTAAAATTGATGCAATGAATATGATTGATACTAAATGGGTGCTTAGGAATAAAAGGGATGAAAATGGTAACTTTGTTAGGAATAAGGCTATGCTAGTTGCTAAAGGTTATAATCAAGAGGAAGGTATTGATTTAAATGAAACATATGCACCTATAGCTAGGCTAGAAGCTGTGACGTTATCTACACTATCTACAGTTGAGGTTGAGTACATAGCAGCTAGACATAATTGCTTCATTGTATCGTGGGCGCAACACCTTAGGCGTTAGGCGCATCAGGCCTCCAAACTGCCTGGCGGGGGTCGCGTACCGCCAGGCACGTAGCGCCTCTAAAAATACTTGAGCTGTAGACCCCACGCTCACCACCAGGCGCAAGCGTTCGAGGAGCCCACTAGCGTAACAACTATCGCCTGGCGGGACCACCTTCATTGCCAGGCGCTACTTGCATCAGAATGTCACTGTTTTGTGGCTATCACCTGGTGGTTCAGACCCTGCCGCCATGCGCTATACCAGTAACATGCATCAGACTGGTTTTTGCACCCTTTTAGCCAAGTCCCAACACTTTAGTCCTGTAACATCATGCATCCAGGTTACTGAATCTTCTTATATCTATGTCTAAATAATTATATATATGTATATATATATATATATATATATATATATACACCCTTATGCATTACCCAATATCATTCACAACTTACAAAGTGTGTTATCCCTTCAACTCTTTTTTAGAATTTATCTTCCCACTAAATTGAATACAAAATCATTAGCTCTCAATTAATTCATCGTCGTTTCTTTGCCTATTACAAGTAGCTATTATACCTTCTCATCAATAACATTACTACATTAAGGCATCCCCATTTAAATCATAATATTGGTAATCATTACCCACATTCAACCTTAATTTAGTAATAGGCTTTCCATAATTATTAAGAACACAATATCTCACACAATTAAATTCACTACCAAGAGAATCCAGTCCTTTAATCGTCCAATTCACTTTAACACTTAGACATCTTCTATGGCTTCTTTCCTTTAACCTCACAAGTCATAAGTCTCTTTCCATTATCACAAGTTATCAATTTAGTCCAATCCCTATAGTATTTCCAATCCCCCAATTTCATCACTCATGACCCAATTTAGTTTTCCAACCACACTTTGCACCCAAAACTCACCAACATGCAATTCTGGTATAGCGCTTGGCAGCAACCAAGATGCTGCCAAGCGGTTCCTGCAATTTCCAAGAACCCCTAAATTCCTTCATACCCTACGAACCCTAACCCATGCACACAACTCTGATTTCAATCAATTTCACAATTCCATAGCATACGATTCACATTTCCAATTGCATTCATTCACTCTTTCCAGTGCAACTAAACTACCAATTTTCCTTAGAATAACAAACTCCAATTTCCAACCTTAAAACATCTCCCCATTGTTCCATTCAATCATGCTCTCAAATACCTGCATTTAAATGCCGTTTGACATAAAAAAACATCCCTTAATAATTACAATTAGCTTCCCCTTCTATTAGAATCATCCCAACACCCATAAAACACCAAAATCGAGCCAACATGGCTCGCGTCGTCTGGCGGTTCCATTACCACCGTCAGGCCCTTCATTAGAGAACCTAGAATTGGGTTGAACATCAACTGTCGTCTGGCGGGTAAGTGTGAGCCGCTAGGCGGTTCCATCTCGGGAACCCATAAACAAGAGAATTATCATGAGTCACCTGGCGGCTCTGAATAGCCCATCAGGCGATTTCTGAAAAATTTCCAGAAACCTGAATTTCAATGCAAACAGAGAAAATCATACATATACATGTTGTAGTTCATACATTTAGGCATGAAACATAGATAGAACGTGGTTCAGCTCCCCTAACCTGGATTTCCTTGCCACACTTGAGGTTCTTCGCTCCTTCTTGGATAAAAAATGGCTTCTCTTTAGTTCTTCCACTATTCACCTCCAATCCAGCACTCAAACCTCATGTTTTCACTCTGGAATCTTTCTCTAATGTGTAGTACAATGGTAGAATCAAAGAAACCCTTTTCCCTTCCTCTAATTGGTATTTTAATTAAGGTTTAATGGTGATTAATTAGCCAAAACGAAAAATGGGTTTAATGGTGATGGTAATTGCTATTCAAGGCCATTATTAAGTTGTTTTTCAGCCCCTTTGGCTGCCTTCACGTGGCTGCTAGGGTTTTCAGCCCTTCTCATTTTTTTGCCAAAAATAAGTTGAGCAAAAAGAATGCTTATTTTGAGTTAACCAAAGTTCAAACCTCTAACCATGCCCATGTCAAATCAATGCACAACCATTCAACCAATCCATGTTTTGTGATGATTAATATAATTTTATGATTATACCATCAGTCCACATGATTAAGCATATTTTTAAAATAATAATAAATCAAATAACTCACAATTGGCATACATAGGACTTGAACACAAGTCCTCTCACACAATCTAGTACTTTCAACCACTTGAGCTAGTACTTTTCCACATCATACAAGCTAGAATTAAATGCCACAAAGGCTCCCATTGCCCGCATTAATTAATTAATTATTTATTTAATTAATTAAATTCCACGGGTCTTACATGGGGGTGCACAAAGTAAACACACCAATAGGCCCAAAAACAATAGACAAAAACATGGGGTGCAGGACTATCACATGTGGAATGTGCACGAAGTAAACAGGTGGGGTGCGTAAAGTGAGACAAAGGTGTAAGAAATAAAATGATGTGGGGCGTGTGCAGTAAAGAAAGAGGTGTGTTGTGTAAACCCAAATAGATCGAAAAAGACTGGGAAGGGTGCAAAGATTGAAAGTGGGGATGCGCGGAGCAACAACGTCTCAGCGAAATTTCCACTTAAACTAAACCTAATTAAAAATTATAGCTTTTTCTTCCATGATGGCATCAAAGTCTTCTCGTTTCCCTTGTAAACCACCACGACTCCAACGGTTGAGACATGCGTTCACCTTTTGGCCACCACCAACAACATCGGCATCCGTCGGAGGTCTCACCAGCGATGCATTCGCTCCACCTCGCGTGAAGCGCTTCTGCACTAGCGTCAATAGCGTCTCCTCCGTTTCTTAAGCGTGTTCGAGACATGTGGCCTTCGCGTGCACCATGGAAACCAAACCCCTGGCCTTTGCAACCCAGACCGTCTCCGTAGTCCCATTGCCGCTGAAGATTCGACTCATCGGAGGCGATTTTCTTTCTTCTCTTGGTTTTCTATTTTTGATTTGTATTTGGGTGTAAAAGCGGTTATGAATGATGGTGTAGGTAGAAGGGTGGGTTTGCAGTGTTGTATTATTTCATTCGCTGTGTATGCAGATTCGGATGAATTGGAGGTAAGTTCGTGGAGCTCCAAAGGCGCATGAAGAGCTCCATGGGCAGCGGAAATTGGATGAAGGAATTGAGGCAAGTTGGAAGGCACTTGCAAGCAATGGAAAGTGAGAGAGGTGATAGGATTTCCTAATTTATGCTAGCCTAAGGAAGGTGGCTAGAGGTAGAGAGAGGAAATCTCTAGAAAGGGATGACTCTCAAAGGCAATAAAGGGAGAAGTGCTCTCAAATCAAGTTGCATCTATTGCTTAAGATTTCAAGAGTGTCTACAAATGAGTGAAATTTTGGCTTTTATATGAAGCCATTTACACATGAGAAAGGACAGCCATTGGATGGAGTGGGCCTTGATCTTGGCCCTTAGATCAAGCTTGGAGAAGGAGACAAGACCACGCCCATTGGATCTTGGCTTGAAGAACAAGAAGGATTCTTAGCCTTTAGATATGATGACGAACCTTAGTCAAACTATGAAGCAAAGGAGCCTCCTTGTCTTGATAATCTCGGCCATGTATGAAGAGAATTGGGTCGAGCCCAATTTGAACCCATCCTATGTTCCTTTCATGTCTTATGTCTTATTGGAAAGCAAAACCCAAACAATGGCCCAATTTAAATCTACATTACCAGATTTACATGCACTTCTTCAAGTCTTTGTGATCTCTTTGGCCCATGTAAAGAATGTGAGAAGCCCATTGAATTTGTGATCATCTAATGGGAGGCCCTTTTGAATCTTTTTCATCATTGATCTTGTCATTGGGCCTTTTAATGGGCTTGGGCTTAGGCTTGGGCTTGGGCTTGAAGGTGCAATTGGGCTTGGTGGGGTCACATTATCCCCTCCCCCTTGAAAAGGATTTGCCCTCAAATCTTGGTTGCCATCCTCATCAGCTACATTACCTATAAAAGGAACTAAGTCAGTAATATTAAAAGTAGGATGCACACCATATTCAGCTGGAAGATCTAATTGATAAGCATTATTGTTGATCTTCTTTATGATTTGGAATGGACCATCACCACGTAGACTAAGTTTTGATTTTCTTAATTGAGGAAATCTTTCCTTCCTTAGATGAAGCCAAACTAAGTCACCCTTATTGAATGATCGAACTCTCTTACCCTTGTTTTTAGAGTTGGCAATCTTTTCCATTTGAGCTTGAATTTGACTTTTAACCTTCTCATGAAAATCTTTGATAAATTGAGACTTAGAAACCCCTTCTTTATGAACAAAGTCAAAAAAGATGGAAGAGGTAGCAAGTCTAAAGGAGTGAGAGGGTTAAAGCCATAGACAACCTCAAAAGGTGAGAGTTTGGTGGTGCTATGGACCACTCTATTGTAGGCAAACTCAATGTGGGGAAGATACTGATCCCAAGATTTATGGTCCCCTTAAGCACAAGCCTAAGCAATGTGGAGAGGGATCTATTGACTACCTTTGTTTGCCCATTAGTTTAAGGGTGACAGGAAGTAGAAAAAGAAAGTTTAGTTCCAAGCCTAGACCACAAGGTCCTCTAAAAGTGGCTAAGGAACTTAGTATCCCTATCAGACACAATTTTTTTGGGTAAGCCATGAAGACGAACCACTTCTCTAAGGAATAACTTTGCAATGTGGCTTGCATCATCGACTTTGTGGCATGGAATAAAATGTGCCATTTTCAAAAAACGGTCCACAACCAAAAAAATCGAATCAACACCCCTAGAAGTCCTTGGAAGCCCTAGGACAAAGTCCATGCTAATATCCTCCCAAGGGGTGGAAGCCACAGGCAAAGGAGTATACATCCTAGCAGGCATTGCGCTAGACTTAGCATGCAAACAAGTCAAACAACTAGCGCAATGTTTTTGAATATCACGTTTCATGTGGGGCCAAAAGAATTTTTCTTTAAGCATGGCCAACGTTTTGGCGACCCCAAAATGTCCCATAAGTCCCCCCTCATGCATCTCAATGATTAAAAGTTTACGATGAGAACCACATGGAACACATAGGCGGGCTTCTTTGAAAAGATATCCATTTGAGACATAGAAGCCGCCTTGGGACTTATTTAAACAATTAGAATAAATAGGGGCAAAGAAGGGATCTTGACTATACAATTCACATATATTGTCAAATCCAAGAATTTGAGATCCAAGTTTGGCTAAAAGAGTATATCTTCTAGAAAGTGCATCAGCCACAACATTGGATTTCCCTTTCTTGTATTTGATGATATAAGGGAATTGTTCTAGAAATTCAACCCACTTTGCATGCCTCTTGTTGAGCTTGTGCTGGCTTTTCAAATACTTGAGAGTTTCATGATCAGTGTGAATTATAAACTCTTTAGACACAAGATAGTGTTCCCAAGTATGAAGAGCTCGCACAAGAGCATACAACTCTTTGTCATAGGTGGGGTAATTACGAGAAGGGCCATTGAGTTTTTCACTGAAATAAGCAATTGGATGGCCTTCTTGTAATAAAACCGCACCTACTCCAACCCCAGAAGCATCACATTCTAGCTCAAAAGTTTTCTCAAAGTTTGGAAGAGCTAGAACTGGTGCTTGGGTGAGTTTAGCCTTAATATCCTCAAAGGCTTGTTGTTGCTTATCACCCCACACAAAAGGTGTGTCTTTCTTGACAAGTTCATTGAGGGGTGAGGCAATTGTGGAAAAGTGGGGTACAAACCGTCTATAGAAGCTAGCTAGCCCATGAAAGCTACGGATGTCCCCTACATTCTTTGGCACAGGCCATTCTTGGATGGCTTTGATTTTGTCGGGGTCAACATGTACCCCACTTTTATTGACCACAAACCCAAGAAAGATGACACTCTCTACACAGAAAGTGCACTTGTCTATGTTGGCATAGAGTTGATGGTCTCGAAGGAGAGACAGGACTACCCTAAGGTGTCCTAGATGAACTTTGAAGCTATGGCTATAAATTAAAATGTCATCAAAATAAACATGATTCATTAGTCGCATGAATGTGCTACGAGCATTGGTTAGGCCAAAAGGCATGACTAACCATTCATATAGACCAAATTTAGTTTTAAAAGTGGTTTTCCACTCATCACCTTTGACAATTCGAATTTCGTGATAACCACTTTTAAGGTCTAGTTTTGAAAACATTTTGGTCTCATGCAATTCATCCAACATATCATCTAGTCTAGGGATGAGGTGCCTATACTTTATGGTAATGTTGTTGATGGCCCTATAATCACAACACATGCGCCATTTGCCATCTTTTTTTGGCACCAACAACACGGGAACAACACAAGGACAAAGAATCTTTTGGACCCATCCTTTGTCTAACAACTCGATCACTTGAGTCTCTATCTCTTTAGTCTCAATTGGATTTGTCCTATAGGTTGGTCTATTAGGTAGACTGGCCCCTGGGATAAAATCAATTTTGTTCTCTATTCCTCTAAAAGGTGGGAGGCCTTGGGGGCCATCCTTAGGGAAAAGATCCACAAATTCATGGAGAAGAGCACGGACAGAAGGAGGTAGATCCTTAAGTGAAGGATGTTGGAGACATGTAAGGACAACATGACACAACAAAAGGTAGGAAGGGTGTTCAACATGAAGAGTTTGTAAAAGAGTTTTATGAGTGAGAAGCACTTCATGATGAACATCCTTAGAAGGAGAGACTTCCTCTACCTTTTTCTTAGAAGCCTTGGATAATTTAGTAGAGTTGGTGGAACTCTCTTCCTCCCTCCTAGCTTTCATTTGAGCTTGGTCACTAGCAACTTGAGTAGGAGTGAGGGGATGTAACACAAAAGTTTTGGAATGATGTTGGAGGGTGATCTCATTGGTATGGCCATGGTGGGTGGTTTTGCGGTCAAATTGCCACGGCCTACCTAAGAGAATATGGCAAGCTTCCATTGGAATTACATCACATAAAACTTTGTCTTTGTACTTTCCAATAGAGAACTTAACCAACACTTGATGCTTGACTTCGAGATCCCCATCTTCATTAAGCCAATGAAGTTTGTAAGGTTTGGGATGGGGTAACAAAGTCAAGTTCAACTTCTCAACCATTCTTGTGCTACAACAGTTGCAACAAGACCCACTATCAATGATCAAAGAACAAGTATTGTTCAAAACGTCACAGCGAGTGTGAAAAATGTTTTCTCTTTGATCATTGAGAGGAAGGGTTGGTTGGTTATTGAGAAGCCTCCTAATCATTAAGAGAGACCCTTCTTGAGGGTAAGAATGATGTTTATCTTTGGAGGACTTGTCACTGTGGGAGTCACTAGAAGAGGAAGATTCCTCAGAAGACTCCTCTTGACTGCTGTAGAGGTCTTGGCCCTTTAGCACAATGGTGCGCTTGGTAGGACACTGTGATGCCACATGACCTCTACCTAAACACTTAAAACACTTGATCTCACTACCTCGCTTGGAGGTCTCACCCTTATCTTGACCTTTTGCTGGGTGTCTATGAGCGGTCTCCTTGACATGAGAAAAATCTTTCTTTTGAAAATTAGATTTTGAAAAAGATAGTGAAGAATCCTTGCGAATAGGTTTCCTCAAGATTTGTTGCTCCACTTTGATGCACATTTGAACAAGTTCATTTAAATTTTGATATGGGAGCAACTCAACTTTATCTCTTATGTTGTAGTTTAGACCACTCAAGAACCTAGCAATGGTTAGATCTTCTTCCTCATCTATCCCAGCCCTCAAGATGTACAACTCCATCTTTTGCCTATATTCCTCCACAGACATGGTTCTTTGTTGGAGCCTTTGGAGTTTATCCATAAGCTCTCTTTTGTAGTATGAAGGAACATGACGAGCATGGAGGGCCTCTTTGAAATCAAACCAATATTCAATCTCGGGAAGGCCTTTCTTTCGCTTTTGGAGGACAAGGGTTGTCCACCAATTTAAGGCATGACCTTGGAAGCTGAGGACAGCAAGAGAGACACGTCTTTCTTCCTCAACCACGTGGCTGTCAAACAGTTGTTCAACTTTTGCCACCCAATCTAGATATGCCTCAACATTGTCTTTTCCATGGAAAGGAGGCAAATCTATTCTTGTTTCTTTGGGGTGAGGAGGAACACGCCTTTGTCTCCTAGTGTGAGGAGATTGCCTTGGAAAGGGGCGTTGTAAATCCTCCTCCTCGCCACTAAGATCATGATGATGTCTTGATGGGGGCGAGAAGATCTAGGAGAAGCACGGTGAGTGTGTGGAGGATTCCTTAATTGCTCAGATATGAAGTGCAAATTGGCTTGCATGGCAGCCATTTGAGCCTTGATGTCACTCACCTCTTTGGTGAGTTTGTGAAGCATACGAGGGGAAACATCACCCTCATCATCCGCACTAGTGTTATGTTGTGTTGGTTGTGGTGAATTTTGTTGGGTTTGCACCCTTGCACGTGTAACCCTTCTAGTGCTCATGATTGACACGATCTAGCACTTGAGACAAAGTGTGAATAAAAGTTTTAAGAACACAAATGAACCTCCAGGTAGGCGAGGTGAGTCGAAAAAGACCACTTAATAACCAAAGCCAATCCTAGCCAAGGCACACTTGGGCAAGTTTGAAAGAATTTCACACAATGGCTAAGTGCTAAATGATGAGAATCACTAGACACTAGTTGTCAACAAAGAACAAAGAACAAAGAACAAATAAATCTATAAAACACTAAAGACGGACCCCTAATTGGCCAAAAATATGTAGAGACTTTGGTCTCAAAATTTTAAGCCACTAAACAACGTGAAAACTTGAATATAAG
>Ga0214542_1013196_pt1 | contig 10107 bp, 6 predicted proteins | sample CNSS1metaG_FD_160096 | JGI IMG/M metagenome (GOLD analysis project Ga0214542, IMG submission 160096) | Root nodule microbial communities from cowpea collected in UCLA plant growth center, Los Angeles, California, USA - CNSS1 | ecosystem: Host-associated > Plants > Roots > Nodule | place: USA...
CTAAGGTTGAGTATTTTGCTTTAAGTAATTACAACTTGAACTATACAAATCTCTATGGAAACTCATGGTTTTGGTTCTATATGGCAAATGGACGTTTCGATGGTTTTGGTCTCTAATTCTCAACAATGTTAAAATTTATCCTACATGGCAAATGATGTTCCAATTAAACATCCAAAGATAACACAAGTAAGCCATGTGTTGATTTATTTATTTTAATTAAAATGAAAATTTTGTGAAAAATAGAAACAATTAGAGTTGTCAATTTGGTCCAGTTTACAAACTTGGTCCCAACCCACGTGGATTGAAACCAAAAAAAGTTCACAGGACCAAAAAACCCCTATTCAGAAAGCCCACAAGACCAAAAAGTTCTCAAAAATTTTGTGGGTTAGGACTAGCCCATGAACTTTTTTCTAAACATTCAAAAATATATATATTTTTTTAAATCGGACAAATCAAAATAATTACATTCGTATTTAAAATACTTTCCTATTTCTCACATATAATATCATAGTAGAGCATAATTTCTCCTCATATTTATCCACTTCTATCTAAAATATTTATCATTGTTATGACAAAATTATTTTACTCTAAAGAGGTTAAATTATCTCAAAATATTTACATTATTATCTAAAAAGAAAGATAACATATATTCATTTTAACGACAAAATAAATATATACCAAACTTGTTCTTTTATATAAATTGACATGTTAATAAAAATGTTCCTGAAAAATAAAGTGAAATAATATATAATATATACAAACAATAATTTATATATATATATATATATATATATATATATATATAAATAAGGTATGTTTAAATAAAAGCTACTTAATCACAAATATATTTCTGATTTTAATCAATTTTAAGGAGTGACGTTACCGACAGGTCTTTTTCAAAAATTAAATATTCACATTTATCAATAGCATTATTGACGGATAATCTGTCGGTAATTGACCTTATACTATCCGTCAAAAATACCGTCGGTAAGACATAATTTCCGATGACATTTTCTTCGTCAGAAATAATCCATCGGTAAATAACACATTTTTTGTAGTATTGGGTTTCTATGTTGAAATGATGAAGAATAAAACCCTTGTATTTCACCGTTGAATCCTTATGGCAGTAAAAGTTTCAAATAGTTTTTATTTTATTTATTTTTTAATTAATCTCAAGAGTGTGGACTATGTCGACGCAACATTTTTAAATATAATAATTTTAAATTTTTTAAATAAACTCAGAAATTAATCCTAAAATTTTATTTTAATTTAAAAAATAAATAACACGTATCACCACATATATAAAGCTGAATTGGAATGCCATTTGTCACATAAGATTAACTTTAACGTCGTTGAAAAATAGATACAAAAATTAATATTTTTGAAAGTACATGAACCAAAAGGTATCAAAATTTTAACCAGAAACCATTTTTAACTATGCGTAATATTTCTAGAAACAAAAAATATATTTATTAAAAAAAAACATTAAATACACATTTCATTGCCGACCCTCATTTCCTTTTGTCCTCAACTCTCGGCTAATTTTTTTTTTATCATAAAATTTTTTATATATTTATAGTAGAGTAGTAAGAATATCGTAACCCTTTTACCAATATTTATATACAACCAACTCAAACTATAGTGGTAGACAATTAAAATAAGCACTATATACCTTACTAAGAACAACTAACCAAGAATACACAGAAAAGAGAACATATAAAACATTTATAAGTGAAGATGCGAGAGGTAATGTATAGGAGTAATTAATAAATAATATAGCATAATTAAATCAATGCATTTTAAACATCAAGATTATGAATCTCTATCTTTGTTTCTTACACACAACATTTCTCAATGAAGCTTTATGAATAATCATTTTCTTCTCATCTTTTTACAACTTCTTACGTATTGAAATCCATATAATGGACTGGCTTTCGAAATTAATAATAAGGTGATTTTATAAATCGTCATTTATTCAAATAATGTTTATTTTATTAAAATTTGTTATATCATGGAATTCTTCTAAAGATTATCCTTTAAAGCTAACAAGTTGAAATGTGTAATAAGATTGATTCATTTTTCAATACGAATTATTATAAGTTTTTCATATTTAAATTTTTTTCCTTGTAGAACCAAGCATATCATGTTTTCCTCGTGGCCAAATTATTGTTTATCAAATTGAGGTTTATTTCCCCTTTATATAACAACTCAAGATTCCCCCTTTATCAAAATTGATCATCAAAATGAGGACGATCCATGGTCATTTTATGGGTATAGGTTAGCTCTGCTGTGATGCTTTGGGCATTCACCCAATTATAAATGGATGATATAATTTTCAAATTATATATTAGTATTGAAAAATATTTGTGACTCCTTTTAACAAATCCATATAAACAAAATTTATAACAAATGGATATTTTTGTTACATAAATTAAATATAATCAAAATTATGACAAATTAATATACGAGATTAAGGTAAGAACAACAAGCATCTCACATATATTAATTTTGTGAAACGTCTAAAAAAGTTCACTAAATTAGATGAGTGTTTAACATAATTCGACCCTTATATTTTAATACTTAAAACATCCTCTTCATTAAAATTTTTATTATTCAAAGCATACATTTTTAAGCAACTATACTTGTATAATTGGTCACAGTTGAAAATTCAATTAAGCATCATCATTTTATACAAAACATCATTGGAGATGTTTAACTCAATTAGATTTTTAATTTTATGTAAACTAATGTTCTAAGACTACACTTTATATTAATCTGACGAGATAAAAAAAATATAAAATATAAAAATATTTTAATATACATAGTTTGTACCAATGATGCATAATCAGCAGCTGTGTATTTTTTAAAAAGAAGAGGAATAACAAATGTGATAAATGATATACATATGCAGAGTGAGGAGGCGTGTGAACCCGATTAACATTTTTTTTTTGGAGTTGACAAAATTATTAATTTAACAATCACTACACGTTTGGCATCAGAGTTCATAAAGAATTGATGATGGATTAACGAGATAATAATGGTGATGAAATGAAGAAGAGATAATAATAAAAAAGGAGTAAAAGCTGATGAAAAATCCTAAAAGGTAGTATTCAGTCTGTACAGAATCACAGTGGAACTGTGGCAACAAAAAATTATTCAATAAGAAACAAATGTACACTTTCACTCAATTTCATCACTTCCACTCACTCTGCAAAAGCCAACAATTCTTCAGCTGCGACTGCACCGTTTCCCTCAACTCATTCACTTTCACCAAGCAAAAATGGGTCGAACAAATCCCCATCCCATTACCGGGGCCCGACCCGACCCGACACGTCTTTAGTAAATAGCAAACCGGCCCGCATCCGACGCCCTTCCCCTGAACCACCACCCCCCACGCCCTCGTCGTCCTCTCTCCCCGGCCCTCCTCCGCCTCATCGCCCTCCAACTCCTCCACGAATATCACTCCCTCCGGCATCGGCGACTCACCCTTCTCCCATCTTTCCTTCACCGCCGGCCAGTCCTCCACCAACACCCTCTTCTCCGTCGTCGTGGCCGCCTCCACTCCTAATTTGGGGTAAACCTGCACCAGCAATGGCGCTTCTCTCAAATTCTTCACAATCTCCACCACCGACTCCTTCATCCACCTGTCCAGCCTCTCCTGTCCCTCAACGGCGTCGTTCGCTCCTGCCTTCCGCTTCCCGGGAAGCTCCACCTTCGTCACACTCGCCCGTTCAGTCGCCAACGCCGCCGAGATCCTCCCCGCCCTCGCCGTCGACCGCCCGATCGCAACGGAGCACGGTGGTTGCATGGCCAGACCGCTCCGGCTCTGGATTCCGAAGTTAGCTGCGACGTGGAAGTTTCCGCCGCAAGCAATGCCCTTAGACGACGCCATCAGCGAAGATGGCCGGAGAAGGAAGCAAGCGTGGAAGAAAACGGGAAAAAGCGAAAACGGTTCTGGTTTAGGGTTACGTCTTTGTGAAGATTGATGATCCAATTCGAAGGATTGGGAAAAGAAGATGATTTAATAAGAAGCAAAAGCAAAACGCACGATAAGATAATGGAAGTTAAGTGACGCGTTCAAAATCAATGGCGGATAAATAGTTGCCACTGATTCAAACATGATTTCAACTCTGACTCGGATTTCTCTTTTTTATAACCCTTTCACCAACCACGGTTGTTTCCCAGCATTGCCTCTGTTCCTCTGCGGCCCAATCCATTCTACTATACCGTTCCACCAACCAATCTTTGCTATTTGTCATGATTTTCTTAACCCACATTCAACGTACGCTGATCAAGCCAGGGTGCATCCAGTACCGTGGTCCGCGCTGTACTTCAACAGGTCTTTGACTGGCACGAGGTTGCGTTGCATGGGAACGTGTCTTAATGGTTTCCTCCACGAGCCTCACACGCGACGCCTGTGGAGTGGAAACTCCCTACTCTTTTGAATTCTGGCTACCACACGTTGTGATTACTTAGACTGATTTGGGCTGAAATCAACGGTGGAGATGAAAGTGTGAAAAAGGAGTAACAAAGAGCGAATGTGGGTGATTGTGCGTGTGACGTGAAGAAACGGTGAGAAGAATCGCACGAGGTGGCACGCGAAAAGTGCATGGATTGCGAAGGCGGGCACACAGGAGGCATTCGGTTTGCGTAAAGCTTGGCCTGTAGAGTGCAACGTGGATGCCACGTCGGATCTTGATCTCCACGTCAGCGTCTCGCGATTTTTAAAACGAGAAAAACACACGCAAGTGCAAGCACGCCATTATTGTTTGCGTGTTTTTTTAATTCCTTGTGAGGTGTGACAACACAATCATTAGGCGACAGGATCTAACTTCCGGGATTTTTATTCATCTAACAGTTAATGTAACCGTTTATTCGAACTAACTGCAAAAAACGTATGTATTTCAAACTTCAACCATAGTTAACAGCTAATATGATAGACGCATAAAGAAACAGCTATCTGTTAATATAATATAACATGATAATCAATTTAGTTTAAATTCACTTTATACTGAAAATCTCTTTATTATCTGTCATCTCTTAACTTAATTTCAAATTTAGTCTCATATATTATTTTTAAATATGGAATCGTATTTGATAAAAAAAAAGATCATGTTTAGAAGTTTGTTTTTAAATTAATTTTCAGGTATTGTTATGTGAATATTTGTGTATCATCAATAAATTCAAAAGTCATCTCTTAAACGTGAGTTTTAAAATAAGTGATAGAAAAAGTCAAGAATTTTATGAAAGCTGATGATTATGATTTATAATTATATAATAGAGTTAAAATATTTTGAAGGACATTTTAACTGAATCGCTCTGATTTTGAAATTATTTAAATAACTGATTTCATCTTTTTATGATTTGACAAAAAAATTCTTGTGATTGTGGAAATTGTTTATGATTAGTTAATTTAAAATTATAAATATATGACGACTAAATTGAAAAAATGCAATGATTTGTGATTTTTTATGTTCAAATGAAAGTGTGAAATAAATTAAAATAAATAAGTATATTTAATAAAAGGTTAACCTATGTTTTACCTAATTATGTAATTTTGGCATTGTTTAGTGTTTAATAAAGAGAATGAGAATAAATATAAGTAAATATGAAAGTTCTTTTAGTTAAGAGTTGGGCTCTAAATCGAAGAGAAAAAATAATATTAGTTTGATTTAAAGTTAATAGTACTTTAAGTCAACAAATTTAAAAGTTTTTAAGTCTTGAAATTCTAGTTTACAGAATTTTACATCATATATTTCTAAGTCTAATATGTAATTATATAATTATCCAAAAATATAATAAATATAATATAAGATATCCCTAGATCATAAAAATATGTTGATAAAATAAAAGACCTTCTTAAGAGTCTTGGGTTCAGTTTCTGGGTCCAATAACTGTTGTATATTTAAAATACTCTGATCAATCTAGACTCTTCTTCTGCCTCTAAATCTATAACTATATATAAAAATGATTCTCTTTTTTGTATTATTCATACTATAATTTTTACCCGTGCAACACACGGGTTTATTAAAAAAAATCATGAGTTTATTAAAATAAATTTATTGGTATGAAACTTGAAAGACATGTTGGAAAATCATGAGTTTATTATTAGTTTGAATATTTTATCATTAATATTTTTGTTTGTTATTATTATAGTAGAGATAACATTTCTTCCCAAATAATTAACTTTAAATCTTGTATCATTACAAAAATTATTTGTTTAATTAATGTTTCTTAAAAGCATGATAGAGTTTTCAATTTAATATTATGATTGGGAATCCCTGAGCATTTAATATTTTTGAGAAACTCTAAAGTAAAATACTCACCTTGAATTTTTTGATTTTCATCACATTGGTAAGGAGCATTTGAACTTAAATAAGTTTGTTCTTCACCATGTATCAAAGATAGAATGAAGTCATTTACTTATTCAATAGAGTCAATTGTTATAGCCCCATTACAAACGATTCATGATATTCTTAATAGACCAGGATAAACAAAGTTTACTAAAAAAATTAAAGGTGTTTCAGATTCTTGAATTAAAAGATCCAGTGTTATACAAATATTGTCTTCACCATTTTCATTCAAATCAATACCTCCATCTCCAATTTGTAGATTTCAATCCGTAAATTCTTTTATAGTTCTTGCACTTTGATTTGAAATTGTAGTCTTAATCTCATTTTTTTTTGAAGTTTTAGAACTGTGCAATGTTGTCACAAATCATAGTAGTATATTGATATCCTCACAATATCAAATCTTAATTCCTTTTTTACGACAAAATTTGTTTGAAATCAACTTCCAACACCAAAACTTTCTCACCAAATAGTCTTTCAACATTATCTTCATTTTTAGTTCTAATTATATCTATCAAGGTTTTACCAAAAGCTTTAAAACATAACTTGTTCATTAAAACATAACTCATCTTAACAAAAAATACTTTGTGGCCCTTTATATGCGGGTTGGTGAGCCAACTCGGCTCACCACGGGTTCAACTGGGTAAGCCGGGTTCTAGGTGGATTAGGTCAAAAATCAACCCGTATTAAAATTTGTAAAAAAAATTTAACCCAATCCAGCCCGAACCCATGGTGGACCGGGTTGACTCGCATATTCCAATCTATCTTGACATCTCTATGAAAAATAGACTATATAAAACTACATATGATATGTCATCTATAAAAATGTAAAAATATAAAGGTTAAACAATACAAAAAAAATAGTAAAGGATCTATAACTACAAACAATATCAAGTATAAAAATTAAATTTGATAAAAATATAAAGATTGGATATCTGGTTAACCTGTTTAGTGGAATCATCATATTTTAGTACAAATTTATATTTCAAACTCTTATTTAGGGTGTTTACCTTAAAATAACATAAATAGTTTAATGATTAAATTTATAATATTGTATTATTATCAATTTTTAAGGTTTAATTGGAATTATCATTAAATATTTTAAAAATTGATTTAATGTTATGTAATGTGTTAAGTTTAGAATATATTAAATAAATAAATAATTTTGGTGTAAAAAAATATTATATATTAATCATAATAAATAATATATATAAAATCATGTATATTGATTATTATAATTAATGGTAATTTGAAGTATTTTATTTGAATTATCATTGTATGGCTGACATTCAAAATAATTATCGATAAAGTTCATGAATGTGCATTTGGTCAAATGAGCGAATTATTAAAGAAATTTAAATTTATCAAAATACAATTTGCTTATTAATATAATAAATTAATTAATTTGTGTTTAGATAAAGATTGAATTGTAGTATAATATCATTAATAAAGTGTATGTGTATGAATACAATTTGCTCATTAATATAATAAATCAATTGATTTGTGTTTAGATAAAGATTGAATTGCAGTATAGTATTATTAATAAAGTGTATGTGTATGAAGTATATGTATTCAAATATTGTTTGTATAATGATTGTATTTTAGGTATATAAATAAATAATTATAATAATTAAATAATTTTAATTCTTATCTTTATAATTCTTTCTCAATAAAAAATAAATATAAAAAAACTTAAAATATAATTGAATAAATCATAAACATAATGAAATAGATAAGAATTTTAAAACAAACAATATTATAATTCATTTATAATAAAATATTACCAAATAAAAAGTATGTATTTAAAAGTGGTTTTTATTAAATCGTTGAATTGATTATCGATATTTATTCCTAACAAAGTTTACTTAAATACGATGGATTAAAAGTATAATATTATAAAAACATAATTTAGTTTATATATATATATATATATATATATTTATTGCTAAAAGGTCAAATTAAAAATATTACAATTCATATTTTAAATGAAGTACACTAAACAGTAAAAAAATTATCACTACAAAAAAAATTATTTTTAATGGGGGTTATATTTGATATTTTTGGGGGTTTTAACCTCCACTAATGGGTTTACCCAGGGTTTGGAATTCCCTTAGAAGAACTAACGTCGCTATTAGATTACCGAAGGTTTTTAGCAATCCCTGGAAAAACACAACTTGCTTGGGGTTTTCGAAACCCCCGCTACTGCTTGGGGTTTCCGAAACCCCTACTACTGCCAGAGGTTTACAAAACCCCCACTATTGCTAGAGGTTTTCAAAACCCCCATTATTACCAGGAGTTTTCAAAACCCTCGCTACTGCCAGAGATTTCTAAAACCTCCGCTATTGTTAGGGGTTTCTAAACCCCCGCTACTGTTAGGGGTTTCTAAACCCCACTACTGCCAGGGGTTTTCAAAACATCCGCTAATGCCTACAATTTAAAAACTCCAATATTGTTTGTTTGTTTCGTATTTTTTAATAATACATAAATCCTGAAATAAAAGAAAAATTATAAAAGGAAAAGATTTTAATGTTTTGGTAATTATAATTTGTGCGTATAACATTTATAAAAGGGACAAAGAACAAAGTCTACAATATGACAGTGTAAAAGTTAAAATTAATAAGTCATTACAATGTTATTTGTTTTAAATAAGAAAAATAAACATAATGAAAAATTAAATAACATCCTTCTAATGCAGTACTTGATATTATGAACACTTCCTTGACCAGATGATACCTTGTGGCTCAACAAAGTTCATAACTTCTTTTGCAAACATCTGCAAAGAAAGATTGTTTAAGAACAATTCTTTATAACAATTACTTCAACAAAGAATAATCATGAATGAAACAAGTCATATAAATGAAACATGCATATGCAAACCTGCTCAGATAAAATGCTGCTACAGACCAAGAACAACATCAAAATCTAGATATCATGTGGCATCAAACAAGTCAGATGTTGGTAGCATGTATTTAATTGATGGTTGGAGCAATTTAATCAGAAAAATAGAAGTGCAGAATGCCAATTGAATTGATGGAAACTTGCAGGAGAATAGATGTAAGTGTTAACCAGTGTGCACAAAAGTTTATCCTGACCAATTCTAAAATGCAGAACAACTTAGTAAATGGATTAAGGCCCAACTGCAATGGATGTGGGGGAACATGAATGCTATGTAGATGTATAACGTGAAAACAAAATGCTAGGTTTTGAACTGAGAACAAAAATGCTTATATGATGTGGGAACTACAACAAAAATAATGTAGAAATCTGATGCAAATGCAACCTAAAGCAATGCAAAATTGAATGATGCAATATCTAAAACTAAATGCCAAATCTGGATGTTTTAACTCAGCTACATGTGCACACAAACTCTAGATAGAATTGATATTCAAATTACAACAACAAAATAAATCATCCCATATTCACTTCAGGCATTTTAACTCAGCAACATACCTAATTTAATTCAAATCCATATGCAATGCAGTTGTGTTAAGATAAATGAATGGAAAATGAATTGATGGAAAAGCACTTATAATGATAGCTAATCATTGTAATGCATAATGGCTAAGATGGATGCATGAATGGAAATAAGAAAATGATGCTACACTGGATGAGATTATGTGAATTATGTGAGCATTAAACCTGAGTAACACAACAACAAATCAGCCTAAAACATATATGTGACAACATTAAAGTAAGCACCTAGCAGCAGCAAGACAATTCAATTATGCATGAAACCAGGTTGCTACATTAAACCCAT
>Ga0214542_1013197_pt1 | contig 10106 bp, 6 predicted proteins | sample CNSS1metaG_FD_160096 | JGI IMG/M metagenome (GOLD analysis project Ga0214542, IMG submission 160096) | Root nodule microbial communities from cowpea collected in UCLA plant growth center, Los Angeles, California, USA - CNSS1 | ecosystem: Host-associated > Plants > Roots > Nodule | place: USA...
GGGTAAATAAAATCCTTCAGGGATTTTCATATAAATATGATTCTCAAAAGAACCGTACGAATAGGTTGTAACATCATCCATTAGATGTAAATGCAAACTTTGTTGTGCAACTAGGATAATCGAATATTGCAATGTTGTTGCATCCAATACTAGTGAATATGTTTTTTCACAAATCAATACAAGGTTTTGTAAAGAACCTTGAGCAACCAATTGTGCTTTGTATCTAACAATTTCATCATTCTTAATTTGATTTTTGCGCAAAAATCCATATGTACCCAACGGGTTTCAAAACTTCAGGTGTGCGAACTATACGTCCAAAAACCTTTCGTTTAGCAAGCAAATATAATTATGCTTCTTTGCATATTATTTTAGTCAATCTTTTCTTTGTCGACAATCTTCAATGATCATTGCTTATTGATCCTCATTGTCATTCATAACATTCATCGCTATGTTATAAGTAAAAGTTTCGTCAATGTTAACTTCATTTTGGTTCCATATTATGTGATTCATGACATAATTTATTGAGCTCTCATCATTTTCAACAATTTCAGGTACTTGAGGTTCTTCTGAAGCCGAACCATTAATTATGTCAAATGAATCTTTTGGGATTTCAACTTTTTCGATTAGGCCATTTTGCATATTAGCTCCCTTTCTCATTCAAGAGTTTTTATCTTTGGAACCAATAGGTCTACCACGCTTCAAACATGTCCACATGAGTTTTTCAACCTTTTTTTTTCGCATCATAATAACTGATTATGTCAAACAAGGCAATCATTTTGATTTGTAAACTTCTGGTTTACCATGACATGCATTTCAATTGTACTAATAAACTTGTAGTACAAACTATAAGAGAATGTTGATAATTTCTCCAATACACTTTCTTTTTCAACTCAATCATAGAGATATAAAGATATTTCATATTTTTTTCATTGTTTGTCTCAATTTAATATCCATTTAGACAAATATCATTGAAACTTAATAAGTTTCTATTCAACTTCTTGGTAGAAGTATAATAGCTTTTCTAGAGTCTTCAAATATATTTATAGTACTATAAATAATACTAACATCGATGTCTCACATTATCAAACAAAAGAAAATTTTATTACTCTTGAAAATTGTATAAGTCGTTGCAATATCAATAAGACACATATCTTTTGGTACTAGTGCAAACATTCATTTTTCATATAAACGTAAATATCAATATGAGATTTTTTTTAACACTCTCATAATCAATGAGGTGATCAATGCTTCCATTTGCTTTAGCAAAGAAAATAATAATATCAAGATGAGTAGCATACATATGGCTATAATCAGAATCACTTCATAAGCAAAGTGTGTTTCTATGTTTTTCTCATCATTTGTAAGATGCTTTGGTGTACAATGAGTACAACTCAAATGGCCTTTACCACTATAATGATAATATATACTTTAATCCTTTTGTCAATATTTTCACATTTTCCTTTTCCCTTTTTCACATTATTGTGCCACTTCTAGTGACAAAATGTGGCTTTGAAATTTTCTTTATAACCATGTCCATAATCAATATCATGATCACGATCATGAAAATATAAATCAAATGTTGCTGCATTCACTTTTGGGAATGGAGCATAACCTAATTTGGACAGGTTTCATGATTTTTTATCAAAAGCTCATTGCTTTGTTCAGCCATACAAAGGCATGAAATAAATTTATAATATTTATTGTTACATTCACTTATGGGAATGGAGCAGATTAGGCGGATCTCATGATTTTTCATCAAAATCTTTATTGCTTTGTCCAACTAGCCATACATAGGCATGAAATAAATTCATAATATTTGTGAAATCTCTTTTCACAATATTTTTTTCGCATGAGCAATTTTGTTGCTTAGATGCTTTATTTCTTTATTTAATGGTATCCCAATATCCATTACATCTAAATGTATTTCAACATTTAAAATTCATCCAATATAAGGAATTCTTCCTTGTAATATCAAGGGTCACACATCCAAATCTTGCAACGTTTCGCGTGTTTAGAACTGGCATATAAAAAAATATTAATAATAATAATAATAATCATTGTCATAATAAAAATAAAAATAATAAGACGGAGATGAAAATTGATAAAGTCAAATAATTCTTATCACAAGAGGAAGAATATAAGGTAAACTTATAAATTGAGAAAAGATTAGAAAGAGCTTGGATTGAGACACACAGAGCATTGTCGTTAGAGAGAAAAAACTTTCATTAGTCCTCAATTGGTTGGAGCATCGTGCTGATAACGTGTTATGAAATAAAGCAAATAATAGAGAAAATAATAAATAATAGAGAATGAGATAATAGGGAGCAACTCATCAGTATATTATTATTGATAGAAAAAGTCTTATTTATAGATACAATATGTAGTCCATTAAGGAAACAAATCAACTTAGTTAATACAAATATTGACCATAAAGAGTAATGAATCATATGAGTATTAATCATATAAGTAAATGTATCAAATCAATGGACAATCATTAATTCATAACAAACAATAAATATTAGCTACTAAGAATTTTTCTACCAAACGAATTGGTTCTTAAATTAGTTTATAATTAATTAATGACCAATTTAGAAACTAATTATTATTTTTTATTCATAATAGGTAATACTGACAATTTTAGTAACCAATAATCGTTTATTTTATAAATCGCTATCTAAATTAGTCATTAAGAATTTTTTATCATTAAAATGGGTTATTAATGAAATATTTTGCTTGTAGTACAACAACTTCAATTGAATAAATTTAATTCATCAAGTGTTTGTCCCACATTTTGTAGTATAATGTTATACGGAAATAATTTCACTATTTCCACAAATGCATTGTCTTGAAAAACTAATTTGAGAATACATGAAGAACAAAATTGATATTTGAATGAAACTAAAGTAAATCAATCAGGCTGAAATTTTTTAGATGGTCATTTTGGAATAGGGAGTAATGTCTAAATTAATTTTAATAATAATTATTAGAAAAAGTAACGGTGGTTGTGTTTGTGTATATATTTATATTTCGTTATGTCGTTTCATAAATTATTTTCTAAAATTTTTTATAAATTATTATTTTTTAAATATTTTATGTAATTGTTCTTACTATATTAGAGCAGATAATTAAATATATTATTTATTATACATTGTATTGAAGTTGTATAATAATAAAAAAAAGCATTATATAGAATTAATTTTTACGATTTAAAATTGATTTTATAGTGGATTTGTTAATTTCTTTTTATTATTTATTTATTTACATAATTTTGGGAGAATAATATATCTACTTTAATATTTAACTTATTTTTTTCAAAGAAAAAAAACTTAATTTTAATTGTTCTTGTACATTTTTCTCATTCTTCTTCAATTGTTTTGCGATGGTTAAGTATATTTAGAGTTATGAACTTTGACCAAAAATTAGAATTTGTCCATATGCAAAACTTCGATATCTTAATCCTTGAAATTTAAAAATAAATGAATATAGTCCTTTTAACCCAATTACGCGTTAATTTTTTTCGAGGTGTTAAACATATTTTCTAGCAGATTTTGAATTGAGAATGTGTCAAACGGTGTAAATAACTCCAATATTAACATAAAACACACGTTCGACACGTCAAAATAAAATTAACGTAATTAGGTTAAAAGAAATATATTCATTTAATTTTAAAATTTGGTAATCAAAATATATTAAAATTTCATACATGTACGAATTTCAATTTTGGATCATATTTAACCCCTTTTTGCAAAGTTTTCTCTTCCTCCACCTACTTCTCTTCATTCCTCATAGTCATTCCTCCTACAAGGATTATATTTGAAGCAAAAATAGTTTATACACTACTAAAGATTGGTGTTTTAAAGAATATTAAAAATTTATAATAAAATATCTTGTAAAATATTAACTTTTTCCAATAGCTCCAAACCCAACCCATACACTCTAACTTAAACTTCTATTCACATCCCCAACCTCAACTTTGGAGTTTGAAGCCAATCTTTGGTGTGCATTCACTAATTGCACTGTAAAGAAGTTATTAAAAATTTCATCATCTGTTATGAGTTTTGCATATGATTAAAAGGCTAATTTTCCAATAAACTAATTTACCCTAAGTCTTCCTCAGATAAGGTAAAAGAATTCACTGAACAAAACCAAAAGATTTAAGTACTAAATGGGGTAAAATCCTAAATTTTTCTCTAGTGTAGGTTAGGGTGCGAATGCAAAAAAAAAAATAATAATATCAAGTACGCATTTATCTAAGTCCGGTCAAGATTCAAAATGAACTGAAAATTAAAGATAAGTGTAGTAAAAATGAACTAAAAACAGTGAACACAGATTATAACAGGGAATGAGATAGAAAAGCAAAGAGTAGAGTGTTTTAAAATGTGAAAATGGATTAATATGATAAAACTCGAGTAAGGAAAACAAAGAAAGAACTAAACGGTAAACAGAAACATTTGACAACAGAAACATGTGACAACAATGAAAACAATGAAACACAGTGAATAAAAGTAAAAACAACTATGTTTGATGAAATATCTAAATGAAACTATGAATGTAGGAAAGAATTTAATGAGATGTCTCGATGAACTAAGAATATAGAAATGGGGGATTCAACATTATGTTTTCAGCAGGGCTGGTAGAAGTACTAGAACATGTGAAACGTTGGATCACCAATCAATGAATGGAACAAGACTCTTGATTCGAGATCAATGAAGTACGTAGTATTTCAATACCTAATGTTACTTTCTGTTGAACCAAAAACAATTCATTACGAACTCTAAGTACCACCAGCCTGCAACTAGAGAGATGGTTGTGCCATCTTTGCTAGGTTCTTTGAGTGGAAATGATGCCTTTCAAGTATCTCTTTCCTGCTTCAGAAGAGAATGATATCAAATTCGCATCATGGGTAAATTAAAAACAACCAAGTAATAAAAGTTAACTTAACATCAAACATCCACGTGACGTTGCATAAGAGCAAACAAAACATGGTTGTTTTTATTTGTTTTAGTTGTTTCATTATTTTCAACGCATAAAGAAAAATAGGCAATTATCATCTAATAACCTAAGTTATACTAATTTTTGGATGAGATACTTTGTCCATTGTTGTCTTATATATGGGTCATGTCCTATGATAGAGGTGATGAATAATTGAATAACTATGATAGAGGTGATGAATAATTGAATAACTAAAATATTGATACATTGTTAGTACATAATGTTGTTAAGTGTATGATTAAAGCTTTCAATTTAACCCATGGTCCATGGCCAACTCTAACTAGTACAAAATATGTATATTAGATCAGTTCTGGAGCACATGTTAGATCGGTTCTACAACCGATCTAATATACACCGACATAATATGTCAGAGATATATTAGATCGATTCTGCAACAACCGATCTAATATCCCAAAAAAGCATTTTCAAAACATCAATGGTATTCTTCAACGTTCGTTTCCAAATCTTCATCGTCCATGCCTTTGATCTTGGATCTCAAATATACTTCAGATTCTTCAAGAAAAGATGTGCAAAGAATAATAGTGGCATCGTTGGAAAGAAGACTCTACATATCTGACGATAAAGAAACAAAAAAAAACAAGAAAACTCAAATCGAGAGTGAAAGAGATAGAACGATTTTTGGTTGTGGTTTTGTGGAAGGAATGAACCTAGATCTAATACTTGGGCTAAAGGTGCGAGGCGCGGGATGGAGTAGTGCTGCAACACATGGCACGATGGCAGACCAATAGAGGAGGTCAAGTGCAACTTTAACAGTGGAAGAAGAAGAGATGAAAACGGTAGTTGGACGCGACGATGGCAATGAAAAGCTTCGTATCCAAAACCCTAATGACGAGCGGCGACCATGGTGGTGAAAATGAGAATGAGAGTGCTTGGGAGAGAAAAAGAGAAATGGAGGCGCGTAGGAAGAACACGAAAAAAAAAGGTTTTCACGTAGTGATATTAGATCAATTGTTTATTTAATCGATCTAATAGTTACATATTAGATCGGTTCTCCTTGCAACCGATCTAATATGTAAATATTAGATCGGTTAAAAAAACAACCGATCTAATATACTTTCTTTTATTTACAAAATTGCCACCACGTTTTGTTTTAGATCGGTTCCCTTACAACCGATTTAATATTCTGTTCTAATATGTTTATTTTGCACTAGTGAACTCACCCTTGAATAAATCTCCTTTTATTGGTCCACAAATGAGGGAGCCAAAAAACAATCCCGAGCTCCAAAAGCCCTCTCAAAGTGGATTAGGGTTAGAGTCAAAGTGAGTTTGATCCCACTAAAATACTTTAATTAACTCTTAAAAACACCACTTTTAGCTTGAATCAAAGGTTCAGTCGAGTTGTCTCGGCTTAAAGGTCGACTCAAGTCCATTTGCAAATAAATCTATGTATACAAAGATTGTATGCAAATAAGGTACCACTGTGTCAATAAAGGTATGTCACTGAACATCTAAAAGAAATATCTGCAGATAAAGATATGAAAAGAGTATCTTTAACTTAATAAAAAACAATTTATTTAAATTATAGTACAAAACCTAATATTCTAGCATAAAGTTATAGACATACATTATGTCATGCATACTAAAATCAAGCACTGTAAACATACTTGGTGTTGTTGAACAACAACATCGGAGTCAAATTTTTCATAGGAGCTTCCGAATGAACATGGTCGAGGAGCATTGAGAAATAGGGAGAAATTGTAGCGATATGAACTATTTGAGTGATAGGAGATTTTGAGAAAGAGGGAAGTTGAAGGACTTGAGATTGGATTAAAGTGAATATGGGTCACCGCTTGCTTTTCCGATCAATCAAGTAGAATGACTAGAATTGCTCTTCCCAATGATATAGAATGCCAAGATTGGCTCACAGAAGATTTTTTTTCCCATCTAGCACACTTTATCCAAAATATAAAGCAGATAGCATATTGTGCACAATATTTACATTGGTAGCACACTTTTATTTTATGTTTAGAGTTCGGTTTTCGGACAACTGAATTCTGAGTTTAATTTTGTATTTTTTTTTTCTTATACCAGTCTGAATTCGGTCTCCAGGGACCCAAATTCTGTACTATTTTTTTTTTGTTTTTTTTAAATAATGGAAAGATAAAGTTTTTTTAAAATAAATATAATTAATTTTTATTTTTGTTATCAATAAAATAGAAATAATTAAATAAATTATTTTAAATAATAGAATTATTAATGTGTTATTAGTTATTAGAAATAAAAAATAATTTTATTTGTTTTTGAATTTGTTGATTTTAAAATTGATATAATTACTTTTTTTTTAAAATAGATAAGAGTAAAAAAAGATTAAAAAATAGAACTAGTAATGTGTTATTAGTTATTTGAGGTGTTATTTGAAAAAATAGTAAAATAAAGAATAATATTTTGTGTTTATGAATTTGTAAATTAAAAAAAATGAATTTGTATTGTATAGTAAGTGATTTTATGTGTAATTTCAAAATATAAAATTTTCAATTTAATTTTAAATTTTGTTTCATAATTTGTGAAGTATGAATTTTTTTTAATGTGTTAACAAAAATTGGAATTATAGGCTTCTTTTAATTTTGGATAATTGTTAAAAAAATTATATTTTAAACATTGTAAATTTGTCCAAATTAATTTATAAATGAAGAAAATAATTAAAATAATTTAAAACGATTTCATTATTGTATATGAAATTAATTTTTTATATTGTACCGCACCTAGTCGGCCTAAACGGAAGACACCAAACACTTATCACCCGTTACCAACATAGCTATGTCGACAAAGGCTGGAGGACTGGTGTACCGCACTTAGTCGACCTAAGCCGAATAGTAGTAGGTGTATCACACCTGGTCGGCCTATGCCGAATAATAAGTAAGCATCATGTGTATGCTAAAAGTACCTAGACCAAAACCACTAAGAAGCGATGTTGATCTAATAAGTCGAAAACAACCATAGCGGCCTAAGCCGTTAAAGGGTGACCGGCTCAGGCCGACCACTCTATACAAACAACCAAGAACTTAGTAAAAAACATAACATTCCAATACAAGTCACCAGTCTCCAACAATCGAACTAAGGGCCTGGGCTAAGGCCCAAGCCCACCTACGGCCCAATCAAGGGCCCAGCCCATGACGTGGCCAAACATAATTAATGATCTATAAATACGCATGGACCCCACGAATTAAAGGTACGCATTCATTACTTCCTTAATCACTTGATTTGACTTTTTGAGAGCTTTTGCTGACTTGAGCTTCAGAGTCCCTTCTGCGGGTAACCCCTCCCGGGTCCAAGCAGACATATGCCAACCAAGAAGACGCCTATTGAGGAGATAGCGGAGTATATGGGTAAGGTAACACTTGTGCCTAACTCATCTTATTTGTTCTCTGCAGGAACATATATGTTTTTGGTTTATGCAAAATAAGTAAGAATAAAAGATAATAAGAAAAGATGTGCCATTGAATTGAATGAAGTTTATATTTATTGAAGACAATTCAAAGTACAACATAAACTAAGTCGTTTGATGCAGATCATGAAAGTGCAGGGTTATTAGGACAATGATTTCTTGTGTGTCCTTCAGTTCTACAATAGGAACACTTTCTTGATTGTCTTCCTTCCTTAATGTCCATCTCAGTCCTAATTCTACTTGATTTAGGACGACCCCTCTTGGTCCTTTTTGTGACAGGATGAGGCCAAACCTGTGGCCCTTGGTATGGTGGCCAATATTCTTCATGTCTTAACACGCCAAATAAATTGTCATATACTTTGATGATGACATCCAGCCTGTAATGTGGACTTATGTACATGCTGAAGTCGTGATGTGCATGCTTGCAAGCTGCAATAACTTGTGAACATGGTAGATGTAGTTTTTGAAACTTTCCACAATCGCACCACCTTTCATCTAACCTGACTACAAATTTTCTTGTCGGAAGAACCTCTCTAGGATTGACCATCTCCTCCACTCTAAATCTTGTGGTATTTCTATCAAATTCAACGACGTGGTGCGTGCTGGACTTGGAGTCCGCATCTTGTAGGAAGTTCGTCGCATATTCAGAATACACATGATCAACACTAAGCATTGCAGTTATTTGTCTACCTCTTTTGGTAAAGTATGTGTTGCACCTGGTGTACGTGGCCAATACTATGGATGAAATTGGCAAATTTCTTGTCTTCTTCAAGACAGAATTTATTGCTTCAGCCAGATTTAATGTTACGTGACCCCACCTTCTTCCTTGATCATATGCAAGACACCATTGTTCCCTTTGAATTTGGTCAACCCAAGTTGTTGCTTCTGAGTTGTCTTCTCTAATGATGTTGTAGTAATAGTTACATCGTGGCTCCGTCAATGCGTACGCTGCAAATATAATTTTAAGAATAATTTATGATTTAATATTGGGTGTGAATAATTAACAGCCAAAAAAATTAAAAAGACAGATTTACATGTCATAACTTACCCATGTTGATGAGGTCCTTTTCATAGTTGTATTCTTGAATCTTTTTGTAAAATTTTGTGCAATGTGTCGAATACAAAACACTTGCACACAGTTCCCTTGAGTCCAGCCACTACGGGTCTGTTGAATGCTACACTGATTGAATTGAGGCGGCCTGGCATTAAGCATAAATTCTGTTGAGGCGTAACGTGTGTCCTTAGGTTTTTAAGGAAAAAAAAAACCAAGCTTCAGTGGTTTCACCCTCTACTATAGCAAATGCGATGGGGAAAATGTTATTTCTCCCATCTTGTGCAAAAGCTACTAGAAGGGTGCCTTTATACCTTCCATAAAGGAAGGTCCCATCGACTTGGACTATTGGTTTGCAAAATGAGAAGCCATCAATGCATGGTTTGAATGTCCAGAACACCCTTCGAAAGTGTTGTTGGTTTTGTAAGACGTCGTCCCCATCTATAATTGGACTGGTTTTCAACTTGTATACAAACCCAGGCAAATAAGTTTGCATGGCTTGTAGTAGGCACGACAATCGATTGTATGATTGTTCCCAGTTTCCGTACACATCTTCAATTGCTTGTTGTTTCGCCAACCATGCCTTTCTGTAGGTTGTGTTATATCCCATAGAGGTCTGGATGGAAGAAATTATTGTTGCAATTGGTGTGGATGGGT
>Ga0214542_1013201_pt1 | contig 10103 bp, 5 predicted proteins | sample CNSS1metaG_FD_160096 | JGI IMG/M metagenome (GOLD analysis project Ga0214542, IMG submission 160096) | Root nodule microbial communities from cowpea collected in UCLA plant growth center, Los Angeles, California, USA - CNSS1 | ecosystem: Host-associated > Plants > Roots > Nodule | place: USA...
TATATATATATATTTATATATATATATATATATATAGGGGTTACTTGATTAATTGTGAATATTTTAATAATTTAAACGAGAATGGAGATATGGCGGGGATGGGTATTATGGCGGGTATATGTACATCCCCATACCCATCCCCATCCCCATACCCAACTGAAAAAGTCGGGGATTCCCCATACCCGTACCCATACCCAGTCAATGCGGGGATTCCCCGTCAAAACGGGGACGGGTTCGGACAATACCCACGGGGACGGGTTTATTTGCCATCTCTATCTATGACTAACATATACAATAATGGTTTACAGTTTTTTTAGTTTTTATTTAGTATATGGATTAATTATGGATAATCGATTTAACCATATTTCCCCTTGTAAAATATTAGTAAAGAAGAGAATAGCATGGTTGATTATGTGAAAGGAATGCGACTTATGCGGGTAAGGTATATGAAGCCAACGCTTGGAATCCAAACAAAGAAAGAAAAGTGATTCCCATTGTCATGAATGCTTATAAAATATTGCGGTCAAGACGTGCTTTACTTCCTATTCTTACTAATTTTCATGCTTCTACCGTTTGTTAAGCGTCGCACATTTCGCGTTACGAAGTTCAAGAACGTGATTCAATCGCTAAAAGCCAATACAAACAGAAAAAGGTGAAGGAAAATTTTCATTTCCAAACATTCCAATCTGTTTCTATCTCTTCGGAAAGAAAAAATTGGTTTGGTTAGTTTTTCGTTTTGTTTAATTTAGACTTTCTATTAAAAAATATTTAAGCAAGTTTTTCAATTTTAAAAATGAAATAATGTAACTCTTTCAAGGTTTATTCAGGTTCTTCAATTTTTTAAAACGGAAAAAAAATTAACTCTTTCCCGTTTTCAAATTGACATTATTAGTCTTATAAATGGATACTATTAGAAAATATGGCTCTTCATGACTGAATCTGTGATGAAACTGGTAACATTCAGCAGCGTGATAAAAATGTGCATGAGTGAAAGCAGAGAAAAGAGAAAAACAAAGAGCTTGTTATTGATACTTTGGAAACTGTAAAGTAACGTACATAGAAAAAGGGGATGGAACACCCTTTTATAAAGCAAAACAAAAAAGGAAACAGAAGAAGGTGCGAGAAACAGAAAAGGTGTGGCACGTGTGGCTAATGTGAAGCTCCGTGTGGCTCTAAGACACCCCCCCCGCAAGCGGGCAGTATATATTGTGACTGCCAAGCTTGGAATTAATTTGAGAAAACACTCCAGGAGGAAGAGCTTTTGTTAAGATGTCAGCCAACTGATGGTTTGTTCTAACAGGAAGAAGCTTGATCAAACCTTGTTGGATCTTTTCACGAATGGTGTGGCAGTCAACTTCAATATGCTTTGTACGCTCATGGAAGACAGGATTGTTGGCAATCTTGATGGCATAAGTATTATCACAGTAGACAGAGGCATGTTGTGCTATGGGGAGATTGAGATCATGCATGAGCTGTGCCAGCCATTGTATTTCACAAACAGTCTGAGCCAAGGCTTTGTATTCTACTTCACAAGAACTACGAGACACTATGGTCTGTTTCTTAGATCTCCAAGTGATGAGAGTATTACCTAGATAAACAAGGAAACCAGTCACAGATTTCCTAGTGTCAACACAGCCTGCCCAGTCAGAATCACTATATGCTTTAATGTAAAATTTGCTCTTTGCATCAATGAAGATCCTTTGCCCAACTGTCCTTTTGAGATATCTCAGAATTTTGAAGACAACTTGATAATGCTCTTTAGTTGGGGAAGACACGTATTGGCTAAGGTGATTGACGACATAGGTGATGTCGGGACACGAGTTCATCAGGTATATGAGCTTGCCAATAAGCTTGCGATATGAAGTGGGATTAGGGAGCAATTCTCCATCTGCATGAAACTTAGTAGAGAAATTCATAGGTGTGCTTACAAGAGATGAATCAAGCATTCCAGTATCAGTAAGTAAGTCAATGGTATATTTTCTTTGAGAAAGATCGATGCCATCCTTGTTACGGGCAATCTCAAATCCTAGGAAATAGGTTAAGTCTCCTAGGTTTTTAAGCTTGAATCTTTGATCAAGTAATTGAGTTATATGATTTATGTTTTGAGGGTTATTGCCCATGACAATTATGTTATCTACATAAACAAGGAGAATAGTGATATCATCATGATTATTGTGTATAAATAAGGAGTGATCTGCATGAGATTGTTTAAAACCATGAAGGAGAAGAAAGGATGAAAGTTGTGCATACCATTGCCTACTAGCTTGACGTAAGCCATAAAGAGATTTGTGGAGGAGACATACTTGGCCAGGTTTAGAATTTACCATTCCAGGAGGAATGTCCATGTAAATAACCTCATCTAACTCACCATGTAAGAACGCATTGTTGACATCTAATTGTACTAATTTCCAATTTTGGGCAGCAGCTACAACAAGAATGAATCGAATAGATGCAAGCTTAGCCACTGGTGCGAAGGTATCATGGAAGTCCATCCCTTCAAGCTGAGTGAATCCCTTTGCCACCAAACATGCTTTATGTCTTTCTATGGTTCCATCAGCTTTATGTTTTAATTTGTAGACCCATTTGCATCCTATAACAGAGCAATTGGAAGGATGATTGACGATGCTCCATGTCTGATTTTTCTCAAGAGCTGTTAATTTTGCATTCATCGCCTCTTTCCAATTGGGGTCTTGTATGGCCTCTTTGAAATTCTTTAGTTCCCGATTGTTGTCAATACTGAGAGTGACTTATTGAAAATGAGCCGATAATCTAGATAGAGAAACATATGACTGAATAGGGTATTTAGTGGTCTTTATATGTATATTAGCAAGATTGGTTTCATAATCTTTCAAGTATGCAGGTCTATTTCTATTCCTACCAGATTTTCTATGAACATCAGAATTATGAGCAGGATTATCAGATTCATTACTATTAATATCATCAATGTGTTCTTTGTCAATGTTCTCAATAGTAGATTTAGAAGAATGATCATCATTTGTAAAAATTGAATCAAAGGATTGATTGACATGAAGGCAAACATCATTACTGAAATCATGGTTGTTGTCTATGTTATAGCAACTGGGAAAAATATCCTCATAAAATAAAACATTTTGAGAGATTTTAATATCATGGTTCTTCAGATCAAAAACAATGTAGCCTTTTGTATGCATGGGAAAACCAAGAAAAACACAAGATTTGGCACGTGGCTCAAACTTAGAATGATTGGCAGATAAGGTTTGCATAGAACATAAACATCCAAAGACCTTGAGATTTTTGTAATCATAAGCATTACCATAAAGCTTTTCATGAGGGGTGCAATTTTTTAGAAGAGGAGTGGGAGTTATATTGATCAAAAACACAACATGAGTTAGAGCATATGACCAAAAGCAAGTGGAAATTTTTGATTGGAAAATTAAAGATAGTGACATTCAATAAGTGTTGATGCTTTCTTTCAGCGACCCCATTTTGTTCAGGGGTTTCAACACAACTAGTTTGGTGAATTATACCCTTTGAATTGAAGAAATCATCATTTTAAATTCATGCCCATTATCACTTCTAGTCACTTTCACTTTAGTCTCAAATTGGTTTTCAACAAGATTGACAAAGTTAATAACATGGTTTCTAGTATCATATTTGTTTTTCATTAGATAAAACCAGCAATATCTACTATGATCATCAATGATAATGAGAAAATAACGATGGCCATGCAAAGAAGGAGTGGGTGAAGGTCCCCATATATCAATATGTATAACATCAAAACATTTCACAGCATGAGATTCACTAACAGAGAAGGGTAACTTTCTTTGTTTAGACATATGACAAATATCACAGTATTCATTGCCAAAATCAATGTAATTGTATTTATTGTGTAGCGCATGTAATCTTTTATCAGATAAATGGCCAAGTCTCTTGTGCCAAACTATGCTACTAACAGAATTAACAAAGCTAACATTACTAGACATATCAGACATGGTGTAAAGACCCTCATGGAGGCTAGCTGAACCAATCATCCTTCTGCTCAATTGATCCTGAAAGAAACATCCTTTGTTAGTGAATGTAATATGGACATGAGAATCCATAATCAATCTAGAAGTCGATATCAAATTATAGTTAAAATCAGGTATGAATAATACATTATGCAGAGTAATGTTGTCATTCAGTTTTATAGTCCTTTTATGTGTAGCATTAACACATGTTCCATTGGGCAAATTTACTTTAATGTTCCTAATTTTATTATAGGATGCAAAGCATTCAAGACTCATGGCAACGTGATCAGTTGCTCCAGAGTCTAAAATCCACTTTTGCTTACTGTGAAAAGAGTTGGTGCATGAAAAGATGTTACCTGCATCATGGCCTTTTGTCGTTAAGCTCCCAATGTGACTACCTTTGTTGCCTATTTCAGAATCCTCTCCAGGTTTAATGAGAGCCATTAAAGCTTGGAATTGCTGGAGAGTAAGTTTCATATCTTCTTCTTCTTTGTCAGCTTTGGTATCACCATTCTTGGTCTTTGCATTGAAGGTCTTGGGTGGAAAACCATGCTTCTTTTAACATACATCCACAGTATGTCCAGTCTTCCCACAATGAGTGCAAATGCGTTTTCCCTTGTTGTTAGGGAAGCCATTCTTCTTATAGCAAACGGTCTCAGTGTGGCCACTTTTTCTGCAGAACGAACATGTTGATGGATTCATGACTGCAACAATCTTGTTGTCCGAATGGGGAACAGTGTTGCTTCCATTCAACTGTTGTTCTTGCTGTAAAACATATGAAAAAAATTTCGAGATAGGGGGTAAGGGTTCCATCAAAAGAACGTGTGATTTCACATTACCATATTGTTCACTCAACCCTCATAGGAACTGCATCGCACGATCTTCTGCCTTTCTTTGTGCGATTAATTCCGAACTTTTGTAAGAACCATTGCAGCATATAGGATCGGGTCTGAAGTTCTCTAATTCGTCCCAGATAATTCTCATCTTTGTAAAATATTCACTAACCGTTTGTTCTCCCTGTTTCAATTGCGCAACATCCATTTGAAGATCGGATATGCAGAGTAAATCACCTTGAAAGAAACGAACCCTAAGATCTTTCCATATCTCTTCAGCATTCTCCATCCATAATATGCTCTGCCTGATTTGTGGAGACACCGAGTGAACGATCCACGAGACAACCATATCATTGCATCTTGTCCAAGCATTGTGGATAGAATCATCCTTGTCAGGTTCTACGGCAGACCCATTTACGAACTGAAGCTTGTTCTTCGCACTTAGAGCGGTAAGCATGGATCTCCTTGAGTGGTAATTGGTGGAATCCAGGACGGGAGAAACAAGAGAAACGGTTGGGCTCTCCCAGAATGTAGATACAAATAGCTCTCACTTGTAATTGGAGGCTTTTCATTCTTTACTTCTTTAGCCATGATACGATCAATCAACAAGAAGATAGAAAGATTATGCAAGAAGATGAAAAAGAAAAGATAAAAGAATCAGAGTAATGAACTAGGCGCAACAGACCTCTTCAAACAAAGAGCTCTGATACCATATTAGAAAATATGGCTCTTCATGACTGAATCTTTGATGAAACTGGCAACGTTCAGCAGCGTGATAAAAAGGTGCATGAGTGAAAGCAGAGAAAAGAGAAAAACAAAGAGCTTGTTATTGATACTTTGGAAACTGTAAAGTAACGTACATAGAAAAAGGGGATGGAACACCCTTTTATAAAGCAAAACAAAAAAGGAAATAGAAGAAGGTGTGAGGAACAGAAAAGGTGTGGCACATGTGGCTCATGTGAAGCTCTATGTGGCTCTAAGAGATATTGTGCTTTAATTAAAAATTATATTATGTGTAAAATAAGATGGTCAATTTTGTTTGTTGGCAATTTTAATGTTAAATTAATGGAAATTGATCATACTAGTGTAAAATATAAATTATGTTGTAGAGTTTCTTTGGTCCTATTATAAAAAAGGATGTGACTGTATTTTTGCAATTAAGAGTGATTGAGATTTAGGCTATGTTATTTATATAAAGAGTTTTGATAATAATAAATAATGAATGAGATATATTCATGTTATTTTATATAGACCTTTTAATATGTTCCTGTGTAAGTTTTAGTTTACCATAGTATTTAGTGGTTAATTTCAAATGTTAGATGCTAAATCAATTCATATATTTTTAATGATAAAATGAGACATGTAACAAAGTTGTAATCACAATTTGTTGGTATATTTAAAATGAAACATTGATTGGTCAATTTGAGTTATTAAAAAAGCTATAAATGAGTAAGCACGTAAAGTGCAACATCTATAGAAATAAAGTGCAACATCTATAGAAAGTATATATTTCTATTAAGGTTCATATTAAAATCTTGAAAGAAAATATAACAAATAAGTTGTAAATTATAAAATATATATATATATATATATATATATATATATCATATGAACCTTCTAATTTTTGTTTGATGTCGTTAGTATCTAGGAAGTTTGGTTCTAGAGGGTAAGTTTTTTTTTTTTTTTTTTTTTTTATTTTAATATTTTTTTTTTTTTTTTATAAAATTTAAAAAAAAAAAAAAGTAAATTTTTTTTTTTTTTTTTTTTTTATCGACAATGTTAGTTGTTAGTGAGGAAATTTGAACTTACAACCTCTCTCACCCTCCCTTCCAAACTCACCTTATATCTCCAAATTGTTAGTGGAGGAGTTGAACTCACAACTTTTCTCACCCTCCCTTCCAACTTTACAACTAAGTTATCCTTATATCCCCTGATTCTAGAGTGAGTATTCTATACATACAACCTATGTAGTTTATGCATATCATTAATTAACCAACTTTCATACTTCTTAAATATTTATCTCATCTTAAGCCTCTCTAGTCTTAATAGTTTTATGAAAAATGTACAAATATCAAGGTGATCATATTACCGAATATAACTTGCATGATCTCACTACCCTCCAATAATTAGGATAAAGCCTCTCATCGAGAGTGGCCAACAAAGCTAGTTGTTTCTCCTCACTTAGTAAGCAAGCCAAAGTAAGAGATCCACCATTTGCCAATCCCCAAGGTCTCCATGAACCTTCATAGCCTCATCCCTAGTGTATCATTGTCCACTGTTCACTTTTATTACACCTCTCAATGTACTTTCATGACTCTAAATCATCGATCTTTCTCTTCAAACTTATTTTCTAAAGTTAATATCTCTTTGAAAATAATCCCCATATCATGTGTCACATATTTTGCCCATTCAAATAGAATTATGATGTTAAATCCTTGATACTACCATGATGCTTTAGATGGTACTACTACCTTTCCCTAATTCTACCAAAAGTTTGGTTGCATAACAACTATAGTTTCCAATGGTAAATAAACTGAAATAAACAACACATTGGGGTTTGGTCACTTTTAGTCTCAATCACAACGTGTATAGCCAAAATGACATTATAATCATATAATTATTCACACACCACAAGTAATTTTCTTAGAATCCACACATTAAAGTGCCAAGAATTGTCTCTTAAAATTCAATATATTGAAAGTGTTTTACAAAAAAGGAAGAATGACAATTTATAGGAGAAGTCATCTTCAAATATAAATGTGTATATAAGAAACCAACAATAGTTACAACAACAATATTAACAACTACAAAACAATGGACTCCAACAAGAACATAAAATACAACAATCACAATCACAATACAATGCAACAATAATAATAACAACGATAACAAAAACACTATCAATAACAACAAAAACACCAGCACCAACAACACCAAAACAAGAGCAACAACAACAATATTGATGTTCAGTGTCATTCTTGTAATCAAAGGTTATAAGTTTTATGTAAAATATGCAATACAAAGTACAACTTAGGTTGATTCTCAAAGGACGCATATTGATTATATTTCATTTTTAATATTATTCATGTACAAATTAATTTAGGGGTTTGGAAATTGAAAAATGTAGAACACAAATTGATAAACACAACAGGAAAAAAAAATAAAAAATTAAGATATGTAAAATGATTAATCCACATACTCACAAAGCAAATAATTCATCTTATCATAGTTCTCTAAAGATTTAAATCAAAGTTTGCACAATTAATTGATTCAATTAAATCAATCATCTTAATCAAATCAAAATATCATTCAACGTAATATCAAATCGATATTCAATTGATTCCTAATTTGATATTTCAAGTCAAAAAAACAAATTGTAATCACAAAGTGAAAAATCAAAATCCGAGAAGAGGACAACAAATTCAGAGTGTTACAAAACTAAATTCGAGTTGTTTCGTTTTTTATTTTTTATCCTTAAGAATTAGTTATTCATTGACAGAAAATAGAAAACAAAATTGAGAGAAGAAAAGGAAAATTCAAAACACAATTTGAAGAAGAAGAAAAAAAAAGAGAGAAAAGGAGATAAAGAGAGAATTCCTTAATGTGAAAAATAAGCAAATAATTTGTGTGTGTATGTTTAGAGCACATTTACAAATAAAGTAAAGATGAGCCTCAATGTGGGCTCTAATTAGATCTATAAGTCTAATTACAAAAGTCCAAACTAAAATAAGAAAATTTTAATCTGTAGAACTTTTATACATAAAATTAGCAAATTTGTCTCAACTTAAAAGAATCAGAAAAAATAGTTAAGAAATAGTTTACTTTTTTAACATCTCTTTAAAACATTATTATTAAATTAATATTCAATTATAAGGATTAAATTAATTAAGAAATTATAAAATATTACCTAGGAATAAAACTTGTAAAGTTTATTAAGCATACCAAATCAAGGTAAAACTCACTTAAAATAAAATAGAATTTTGAAAATGTTTGTTATAACACCGTTATATTGAAAATATTATTTAAGTACTTTCTAAAAATAGTAGAAGTACCCATATCAGTATTTAATGTCAACGTTGACTAAAATTTTCCTTTAGATGACACGACGTTTAATCACGATCAGGAAAGTAATTTTGAATTAGTTCGGCAGATGATTTTTTAATTCAATTTTTTTAAATGATTTAAAAAACACATTTTATTAATAAGTATTTTAGTTAAAAAATAGTAATTTTCTTAGAATATTTACATATAATTTTACAAACAGTAAATTAAACAATTTAGTGAATTTATTTTATAAGGGTATTTTATTAACCAGCCATTTAATACACATTTAAAAGCAATGCACTCTTTTAAATTTACATGTCAGCATATTAGTTTATCAAACTGAACTAAGAAATCTCAATAAGTGCTACCTGAAAATTAACCGATGCCATAATTGCTTAAAACTTCACCTACGGTCACATTGGTCTTTTAAATTAAGAAAAAATTGAGTAGATTTTCAGACATTTTATTTCACTCTAAGATATTAATTTATTTTTCATTTTGACTCCAATTCAGAGACGAGTGTACTAATAATAATATAAGTTTACGGATAAAATGAAAAAAGTATATATATTAATGAATATACCTGACCCAAAATGTATTATTATTGTCAAGTCCAAAATAGTCTAATATGAGATTATTTAAGTGTGAGATATATATATATGAAATATTAATAATAAAAGAAAAAGATTATAGTTATATCTTGAATTTATTTTATTTTTTGTCATATTAAAGGACCCATGGAAACATATAAATATCTTGATGACACGACTAATCTAACTTAATACTCATCTTATATTCAAATATTTGTTACAATCTTTTCCCTCTTTTTTACAATAATCACAAGTTTTGATATACCCTGGCAGCAAACTTTTTTCACCTCGGATCAATAATGAAAATTTTTGATAGGAAAATGATACTATAACAAAATTTTATTTGACAAACTTTGACAGACAACTATTTTTATAAAAGAAAATATAAAATTTTATTACTTTATTTTGAAACATCTATAAAAAAAAATTACTATATTTAATAACTTTGTCAACTTTATTAAAAATTTGTTTACCAAAAAATCATTTTTATTTCGGATAAGAACAATTAATTTCAGATCTTAAAAAAATACAACTTACTTTAATAATAAAATACAATTTCGAGCTATATAATAATGTTTTGTAAATCATATTTTTTTCCAAATGAGCGACAAAAATTCGAAAGAGAAAAATAAATGATTTAAAATATATAT
>Ga0214542_1013204_pt1 | contig 10098 bp, 3 predicted proteins | sample CNSS1metaG_FD_160096 | JGI IMG/M metagenome (GOLD analysis project Ga0214542, IMG submission 160096) | Root nodule microbial communities from cowpea collected in UCLA plant growth center, Los Angeles, California, USA - CNSS1 | ecosystem: Host-associated > Plants > Roots > Nodule | place: USA...
TATATATATATATATATATATATATATATATATATATATATATATATATATATATATATATATATATATATATATATATATATATATATATATATATATATATATATATATATATTATGTATTGTTCACTGCTGTCTTTTTATTGGAACTTTTCTATATATACATACTTGAACTTTATAGTAATTAAAAATCTTATATTTTTATATCAAAGAGATAATGAATCATACACTACAAGAAAATATCTTATTAATAATCAATTTTAGTGACCAAAAATTGTTTCTTATTATAATGATCAATTTACAAAATAAAAAATTATTGGTTAGAAAAAATAGTCACTATTATAAATAAAAAATTATAATTGGTCTCTGTAATACCCTAGCGCGCCCAAGACGTCATGAGCTAGGCCTCCAACCAAAATCATCCCGACACATATTCGACATAAGGTCCATCCTGAATAGCTTTAGCCCAATTACGAGATATAATCGATCCAACCCATCCTAAGGGAGAAACTAAGTCACGTGGTCAGTGAAACTTGGACAAAAATTCAAGGGGGGCCAAGTTATATTTTTTATTTATAAATTATTTTTTCTAATTAAAAAAAAGTTTCATTTCCTCTCATCATTTTCTCTACTAAAAACAAACACATATGATGGTAGAATCCAACAAAATATGACAATAATATATATGAAAGTGAAACATAAAGTTTATCATCAACAATAACATATTAAAAAAAGAAAAAAATCACCTTTAGTCATAGTGTTGTTCTACGCTATTTAATGACTTAAAATCTTCAATAATTAAATCAAAACTAAAGATTGTTGCAATATCCCTTTCAATACAAATTATCATACTACTTGTTAAGAATTTAGCCTCCATCTTATTTCTCAACTTATTCTTGATTATTTTCATTGTAGAAAAATATCTTTCGGTTGTAGCTATAGAAATGGGAAGAGTCATGATATGAATCTCATTTTATATAAGTCATTCGTACCTCTTCAATTTGATTGGGTATTCCCAAATTTGAGAATGTATCCCCGAATCACGAATCACGTTCTAAAGAATTTTCAAATTTATTATATGTAACTCTAGGAACTTTAGAGAGTTTTTTTTTTTTCATTTTCTTCAATTATTGTATTCTCACAAAGTTTCTCAAGTTTAGTTGACATAGATACATTTTTTTCATCTTCATCACAAGTCTTCCTCTTGTAAAGAAAAATCATTTTTTTATTCTTTATCATAATTTTTCTAATATGAATTTGTCACCTCTCACCTATCTAGCAAAAGAAAAAACTATGGATACCCCAACCTAAATCTCAAAACCAAAAGTCAATATTTTAAGAAAATTAACAACTTCTAAATGATTAGCTTCCCTTACCTTGAATAGATTCATAATACTGCTCTTCCCTTACACAACTTCAAAACCTAAAATAACTCCATATACATAAAGAAGAGTTCAATCAATAATTAGATCATGTTTTTATTATCTATAACAAATAGAGATCTTCCTATAATGTAGAAACGTCACATACAAGAGGAAAACATATTGCTTCAAACAAAAAAGGGGTAAAAAATCAACCTACTCAAAAGAAAAAATTGTTCGGTCCAAAATATTCCTTAGCTCCTTAATTTCGTCTTAATGCAATTTGATTTTGAAAATGGTGAGAGATTGAGGATGAAAATTGAGATAGAAAGAAGATGTGAGAAAGAAAGGTACAGAGAAGAGAGAAAGCAAATAAAAGAGAACAAAAAATAACAAAAAAGAAAAAATACATAGTTTTCAATTTTTGGAAAGCTTTTTTAAACTAGATTTATATAAATAATAAAATAAGATATAAATATATTTTTAAAATATATATAAATAAAAAACATTGGGGAAGTCGTGGCTCCCCACGATCCCTTAAAAGGACTGCCACTACATGTGGCCCTGGAGGATCGATACCACGCCAGAAACGTCAGAGTATCAACGATCATGTCTCCCTAAAAGATCGATACCACATCAGGCACCATATCTCCCACCAATATGCGATCCCAGTGTGGTTGGTAACGAACTAACAACAACCCAAGTATAAGAGAGGGAACGAAAGTGCTAGAGAGAAGGGACGAAAAAGGGAGAAAAGGAAAAGAGAAAGAAGTGAGCATCTTTGAGGGGAACAAAGAATTCCAATACACTTTGTTCTATCGTAGTTAGCTCGGATTGGTGTTGGTAGATCAATATGAGAAATCGATCTAGCCTCGGTCAACTTGACAAAATGTAAGCCAAAACAGTCTTTAAATTGGTTTCTAAAATTTAACTACTAAGGTTTAGCTACCAAAGGAAATTGGTCACTAAACATTAGCTACTTAGGTTTTTGCTACCAAAGGAATTTGTTTCTAAATTAGTCTCTAATTAATTAGTGACCAATTTAGCAATCAATTATAATTTTTTATTCACAATAGTGATTATTTTAGTAACCAATAATTTTTATTTTGTAAATTAGTATCTAAATTGATCACTATAGTTGTTTCAGTCAAAAAAGGTCTAAAATAACCTTAGACCGAAGACAAAAAGAAAGAAGTATTTTAACCTTAGCTAATGACTCACTTAGGCCAAAATAATTCCCCCTGACCTTGGGAGTAACACTCTTATTTATAAGCAAGTCAGGTACAATTTTTGTAGATATACATAATCAAGTATTCTCAAATAATCTAATCAAAAGATAATTAGTAAATAACAACAATAATATTTCCTAATATGGGTTATATTCATCAAATGTAGATGAGATTTTTCTCCAAGATTCTCCTTTATATACTCAAATATTCTCCTCTAAATCTTAGCTATAGGGAGGTCGGTCCTAGGGTGACATCCTCGCAAATCTTGAACCATCAACCAACTACCCTCAATGGTGTCAGTCCTAGGGAGACATCCTTTTGGCTTCTTGCAATGACCTCGGCTTTGTGGAGACATCATTCTGGATTCTTAAGATGACCTCGGCTATGTGGAGACGTGATTTCTGACTTGAATTTTCATCTGATTCCTTGGCCTATTGAATACCTCGATTTATTGGAGATCTTCTCCATCTGGGAGGGCACACTAGTGATTGACAAATTTTGGTCACTAAAATTTGTTGTTAACGAGATATTTTCTTGTAGTGATTTGTCATAAGATGATAGATTTCCTTAGCTTTCCAACATGCTTGGGATGACAAAAATTGAAGTTCCTACCAAAGTTATGATTCTTCAAAGTACATTGATCTACATTAGAATTCGACAAAACTAATGTCTTCTGCCTTTTTATGTACCTGGAGGAATCCTTGTGGTTGAAGAATTCCAAAACTTTATAGACTAAATAGTTTATTATCTTTCAAATCTTTCTGGTTCATTCGACAACGGTTTTCCCAAGAGCAATCAAATTGGATATGGTTTCATCAAAACACTGAACAAAAAAGTTAATTTTAAAAAAATGGTATATTGTTGGTTATATCCAACCACTCTATACGCTTGAGCTCTAGATTGGTACTATGCTCTGCTTCCCAACTCGGTAGACTCTTTCAATACTTTGAGTACAATGTTTAAAGCTTGGTTTGTCAATCGTAAGGTAGTCCCAACAACATCGAACTCCCTAAAGTACATAAAGCAAGGAAAGAACGAGACCTTCAGAAATTTCATGGAGAGGTTCCATGAACTAAATGGTAAGAAATGAAAGCCCTTAAACGAGGCACCAAGTTACTTAGACAATAACAGAAGAAAAGCCCTCAAACAAGGCACCAAGTTATCTAGAAGGTAACGTAAACGAAAGCCCTCAAACAAGGCACTAGGTTACTTAGACAATAACATAAGTGAAGCCCCCAGACAAGGAATCAAGTTACTTAGAGAGTAACATAAAGAAAAACCATCAAGCGAGGCACCAAGTTATCCAGATGGAAACATAAACAAATGCCTTTAAACGAGGCACTGAGTTACTTAGACAGTACCATAAACAAAACCCTCGAACCAGGCATTAAGTTACTTGTTAGCATAAACGATGTAATACTTGAAGATTTGATGAAGATATTGCATAGTGACATGATAAAGATATTGCATAATGACGTGGTTAATTAATGAAGATATAAAGATGTGAAGATGTGTGTGTTGATCAAAGCTTGGAGTGTGTACTAAATTTGTCTATCACATGAAAATCTTAAAGCTTGAATATTGGAGCTCAAGTGAAGACAATTTCACATTATATCGATGTCTACGGTCTGATTATTGTCTTTTAATCTATTAAATGAGTTTTTAATAGATTAAAGGTTAAATTACTCTCTTGATCCTTATTTTTGTCAAGAAGTTTCAAATTAGTCTTCTAGTTTTTTTTGTCTCAATTTGGTTCTAGTTTTTTTTATTAACATCCCAACCGGATATTACGAATTTAAATAATAAAATAGAGAAATAATATGTCAGCATCATTTATTAAAACATCATTTCCCAAAAACGCGTGAAATTAAAAAACTTATTACACTGTAAATAAACATAAATTCATACTCATAAAAAGCCACATAAAATATCCATGTCTGATAAAGTTTACAATTTAATCACAATATATTACAATCATAAAATGCCGATAAATCCCGATCTATCCTCGCTCCATCTCTAGGCCTCACCAGATCCACCTGAAACATCATCTGTTCCATGTACTGCGTACACGATCATCGCCAAATACAAGCAGATAGGGTGAGCTAACAATTTAACAATCATATATATAATACATTTATATATCAATACAAGTATACCAAAGGAAATCCATCCTTTGATTCCACACCACACAGCCACCACCATGTTAACCGTGTTCTACGTCTTCTGATGAGTACCTCAAGATGTCTTACCACGACACTTACCAGCCACAATTGGTAGAGCACGTGTAGGAAACCATGCTACGAACCACATTTTGTAATGCCAGGTGGAGTTCCCAATACGAATAACATTCGTAACGTCCCAAGACTACCAAACTCGTCAGCTTTGTATTGAGGAGGGCAATCTAATTGGACCCATCTATGCACGCCACAACGCGTACACTCACACCAGCAACACTGGCTAACCCGAGCCACAACTCAAGAGTTCCTTGTGTTCATCTGCCATCCCGAGCCACAACTTAAGAGATGCCATTCTGAGCCACAACTCAAGGGATACGTTTCGAGCCACAACTCAAGGAACACTAGCAAGCCGACCTTTGAGATATCACCAAAGCCTTGTAGACCACGCACATTCAAAGCAAGCAAACTACTTTTGCCTCACCAATATTGCCTGGCGCTGCTTACGAGTCGCCAGGCGCATTGCACTTTCAGGTGCTATACTAGTACATCAAGAGATTTGGTTTAAAATGTCTTAGTGCTTTTTCAAATTTCTAACCCTTTCCCTTCAACTTAGCTTGCTAAATTGAGTACTACAGTCATACATTACAACCCATAATTTTACCTTCACCTCGCCACTGCCTAGTTATGAACTATGACCCAATCCAAGATACCACAATAGGTTTAATTAATACAGTCCAAGCCGGCCACAACCATTAAATCTGAATTACTAAGTATTAACTTATTAGGCCATGACCTCAGCCCCATATCCTTTAATGCACTGAAAACTTAAGCAATAAATCAGAATACCTAACACCACCTTAGTTAGTGCAACATTAATTTCCAGTACTGATTCAACCAACCTACTTTATACCTTCTTTGCATCCCTTTGTCTCCAAAGCAAATCAAACCTAAATTAAATTCCAAGATCTTAAATTCTGCGATGGCGCCTAGCGGCACATAGCCTGTCACTAGGCGGTGCAATCAAATTCTGGAAAACCAGAATTCTTCCCTACACTTACGAACTCTAACCTTTTCCTTTCATATTAGTCCATCAATTTCTTCCACCCAATGTGCTTCTATCATATGCCTATGAATACTCTTAATGTCTTATGCTTCCACTACACATTATTAATATCCTATTGCTCACGTAATTTTCCTCAAACTCAAGATTTCCAAATTTCCCAACCCTAGAGCTATGTTCATGCAATTTCATCCAATTTAACCTTTAACTACACGTAATTAAACAATGTAACACGCCTAATCATTAACAAATAATTAGGACTTGATTTCTCTCCGATCAGAATCCCCCCAAAACACGAAAAATATCAAGATCGAGTCAATTCGACTCATGTCGCCAGGCGGGTGTTCATCACCGCTAGGCAGTTCATCAAGAAAAACCCAAAAAATAGGTTGCAGGCTTGCGTCGCCTGGCGGACAGGGTCCTGGCCACCAGGCGATTCCTCTTCAGGAACCCAGAATTAGCTTGGCAGGAGTTCATCACCCGCCAGGCGGTGTCTGGAACAATTCCAGGAACCCAAATTTTAACATGAACAGCAAGGTAATCATGCATAAACAACTTATTCATCATGCAATTAATCTAAGCACACAAATTAACGAGTAAAGCTCCCCTAACCTGGTTTCCTTTCGCTTAACTTGTGAGTTCTTGCCTTCTCTTTGCCTTAATTTGCCCTTTTAATTTGGGTCTTAATTGTGGTTAATGGCCAAAAACGAAAATTGGCATTAACCTTAGCCTAATGGTCATTCAATGGTTGTTTCATGATCACTTACGCAGTCCTCCCAGCTATCCTCTGACGGCTAGGGTTTCTATGACCTTTCCCATCCCAGCCAAAAAGAAAATTAGCAAAAAGAGAGTTTAATTTTGGGTTTACCAAGATTCAAACCCATAACCATGCTAATGTAACTCAATGCACAACCATTCAACCTATTCATGTTTCCTGATAATTCCTATAAATATAGGATTATATTATCACTCATCATGGTCCAACACATTATTAAAATAATAAGAAATTAAATAGCACATAATTGGCATACATAGAACTCAAACCCAAGTCCTTTCACAACAAGAAAGTACTCTCAACCATTTGAATTAGTACTTTTCCACGTCATATCAATCAATAACTAATGTCATAAAGGCTCCCACTACCCACATTTATTAATTAATTATTTATTTAATTAATTAAATTTCTCGGGTCTTACATTTTGTCACAATTTGGCCCTAGTTTTTTTAAAGTGATTCAATTTCATCTTCTCCGTTAGTTTAACCAAACAATGTTAACATCAATGCCACGTGTCAATTTATAGTTTTTTTTACACATGTCACTTCATAGTTGTGTCCCATGTCAAGAAGTTTCAATTTAGTCTCTATATTTGTTTTTAATTAAATTTAGTCCCAATTTTTATAAAAATGAAGCAATATTGTTCCTTTTTAAATTGAGAGTCAATTTACTTTTTGTATAAATCTTATGCTGATATTCTTACTAAAATTGACATTTTTATTAAATATTTGTACAAATATTTTTAAACAAACTTTAAAATCTATACGAAATATTTATAATAACTCATATGGGTGAATTGATATGAAGTTAATACTTGAATCTTGAGAATTCTACCATTCAACTTATTAATTATAATTTGTTCATGTATTTTTTGGTTGCATGATTTGTGTTTCGTTTCACATTAGATTTAATAACCACACTCAAATCCTAACTAATACGATTTCAAACTATAGATTTTAAAGTTAATTTAAAAATATTTTCAGAGATATTTAATAAAAATATTAATTTTAGTAAGAATATCACCAAAAATTTATACATAAATTCAATTGAGTCTCAATTTAAGGAGGTCAATATTGCTCTTTTTTTACAATACTTGGCACTAAATTTAAACTAATAAAACAAATATAGGAACCAAATTGAGATTTCTTGACGCATGACACAAATATAAAGTGATAAATGTAAAATTAAAAAAAAAATAATCACAAATTGATACATGACATTGACTTTAACACTGTTTAGTCAAACTGAGAAGACTCATTTAAAAAAAGAAACAGAATTAAATTGAGACAAAAAAAAACTGAAAGACCAATATGAAACTTCTTGACAAAAACAAGGACTAAAAGAATAATTTAACCAAAATATTAAGTTGGTCTTCCATGTTTTTTTATTTTCATTTTGATCTAGTTTTTTTAATGTTATAATATGATTATTTTCGTTAAATTTGTTTAGACAGATCAACCATTTTTCATTAAAATTGAAGTTGTTAATAAGGATGATTTGTTTTGTTTGTGTAATTAACATAATTCTAGTCTCAATTTTAAAGAAAAATCTTCAATCAACTTTAAGAAATTTAACCAAAAAATACTAAATTGCATCAATTTTTCACAAATTGAGATTAAATTAAAAATAAATAAAAAAATTGGAAGAGTCACTTAAAACTAGAGGAAAACATAATAAAAAAAGTAATTAAACCTTATTTATAAATATTTTATTACTAATTGTTCTATTTTCAATATAAGACTTGTTTGATGAATTCGTTTAGCTCTAAATGATTAGATTCAGTTTGATTATTCGTAACAATTAAAATACGTATGTATGAATATCGAATCCAGATTCTCTATTAATTTTTTTGGTGCTTTCTTCTGCTGAGCATTAAAAATACATTATACTATATCAAGTCCAATTATTTGAAATTTGGTTCATTTAAATTTTTTTTTATGAAATAAGAATAAGTCGTCGGGGAGGACGACATCAAATTAAATTTGGAAAGTAGCTGTGGAGTGTTTAAACACGAGACAAGGAGCTTCTCCACTAGTCAACGTGACTTTTCCATTAACTATCACGTTTTTTTTACACAGGACGTCACATCTCATCTTCGTTTTCGAATTCCTACCTTTTGTATGCAGATTCCAATAATAAAGATAGATTATGCTTTGAAGCATTTTATCATACTTAAAATATATTGTAAAAGTTAAAAATAAGACAATTGTGTTATAGGTGTGTACAGTATATTAAATTATAATTTAAGTTAAATTTTTATTTCTATATTGAGAAAAGATTAAAAATATAATTCAATTATTAAAATTGTTTATTTATCAAAGACATAACTATATATATATATATATACATATATATATATATATATATATATATATATATATATATATATATAAATTTTTTTTTCCTTTGTTCCTAAATTTATTTTAAGTTTGTAAAATTCATTTAATTTTATGTATTTAAATAAAATATTTTATTAATTATTCTTGGAGTGATTTATGAACATTTTTTTCAATTGTTATTGCATATAATATATGATTTCCATTATTTCTTTTTCTTTTATTAATCTATAGTTTTTTTTTTATTTTGACATACAATAATTTGTCTGCAAGTTAATTTTTTTAATTGTTTTTTTCTTTAATACTTTCTTCAAGTACTAAAAATATTTTGTACAGGAAATCGTCGCATTAATTAAGTATCAGTATGGGGAATCCCTGACCTTTTCAATTAGGTATGGGGATGGGTATGAGTAGGGATGGCAACGGGTCGGGTCGGGCACGGATAGTGCCTACCCGCAACTCGACCCGTCAAAAAAGAATATGCTCGCTACCCGTCCGTTTACCCGCCGGGTATCCGCTTAAAAAATATCCGCAGAAATTTTTAAAACCTGCGGGTATCCGTGGATACCCGATACCCGCAAATATTTAAAAAAAATATATTTTATAAATTTTTTAATATAAAATTATAAAAATAAAATAAAATAATAATTATAATTAAATTTGACATAATAAAATATACTGTTAATTTTGATTTTAATTAAATTTAACTTAATAAAATATAAATTAAATTTTAATTTTAATTTTTTGCGGGTAACGGGTATCCACGGATACGGATAGTATGATACCCGTACCCGACTCGTTTATAAGCGGGTATTAAAATACCTGCTACCCGCTACCCGCGGGTAGTAACTATCCGTCGCAGATTTTATCCGCGGATATCCGCGGGCGCAGGTATTTTTGCCATCCCTAGGTATGAGGATGTACATATCCCTGCTAGAAAAGTCAAAAAAACTCGTATCCGCGGGTATCCGCTCATAAAACCCGCAACGGGTAGAAAACGGATATTAAAAATGGATATCCACTACCCGCGGGTACGGGTATTTTGGATACTCGCATGTTAACGAGGCGAGTACGGGTATCATAGTATCCGTACTCGTAGATACTCGTACCCATGAAACTTTAATTCACAAAAATACTCTCATATATATATATATATATATA
>Ga0214542_1013206_pt1 | contig 10094 bp, 7 predicted proteins | sample CNSS1metaG_FD_160096 | JGI IMG/M metagenome (GOLD analysis project Ga0214542, IMG submission 160096) | Root nodule microbial communities from cowpea collected in UCLA plant growth center, Los Angeles, California, USA - CNSS1 | ecosystem: Host-associated > Plants > Roots > Nodule | place: USA...
CGGCGAGAACCAAACCTCCTGAGTCGCTTCTCTTCCTTGCTTCTTCTTCCCGTCACCGCACACCACACCGTCCGTGCCGCCACCGCACGTCCCGCCACCAGCGAGAGGCCACGCCGTCGACGCCGGCCACCATCGACAATGTCGCCGGCGAGAACCAAACCCCCTGAGTCGCTTCTCTTCCTTGCTTCTTCTTCCCGCGTGCGAGACGGTGACTATGACCACCGCCGTGAACGCCACTGGCAGCATCTATGACCACCGCCGTGAACACCGCTGCCGCCGGTGCTCGACTATCCCCTTCCGCTAGAAAGAAAGGTGCGCGACCACTCTGAGGCTCGTCACCACCGTGCCAGCCACCGCGATTAGGTCTGCCACCAGGTTTTGGGTTCTGGGTTATCATGTGAAGGCGAATGGGGTGTATTACGTGACGCTGATGTTAGTTGCTATGATTGGATTCTGGTTCTTTGTTTTTTTTTTTATTATTATTATTTTAGATGACACAGGCACATTGTAAATGGAGATGGAGGTTACAACATATCACAATGGCTTTCACAGATACATGCACATAAATCAACAAGCAAAAGAACATAATACAACAGAACATCATACTCGCCTATTTAATGACGCACCACCAGTTACATACATTTCAGTTCATATTTACGGCATCGTTACTTACCTCTTGCTCCTTCTTCACTCGTGTTGCTCCTTTTTCTTTTCACTGCAGGAACTGTCTTTTTTTTTTCTTGCTTTGTTGCTCTTCCCTCTGTGATCTTGTGAGAACTTCCCTCCAATTCCCCTTTTTCTTGCTTATGTGTGGAGTTGCCCTTTAGTCATGGCTGCACTGCTATGCTCAGACTGCCTCCTCTGGTTGCTGCCACAGTGACACACCAATACCCAACCTTTCTTCCTTTTCTATCCAAACCCCCCCAATACCAGATAAAGTATGAATCTGGCCATATTTTGCATGGCATAGTCAAGTCAAATGACTCTCATTATTATTTTTTTTATTTCATATATATTTTTCATATATTTTTTTTAAGAGCACAAAAACAAAATGGTGTGAAAATAAAAATAAAATGGAAATTAAAATTAAAAAAGATAAAATAAAATAAGATAAAGTGAAGTAAAAAATAAAATAAAATAACATAAAATAAAATAAAACAAGATAAAATAAATAAAATAGATAAATAAAAAGCAAGACAAAATTAAAATTAAAATTAAAATTAAAAACAAATAAATAAATAAAAGAAAAGGAGTATATATGTACATTCAAATTAATGTTGATTTTTGTAATGTTTTTTTTCTTTTCCTTTTTTTTTAAAAAATAAAAATAAAAAAATTTCTTAGTTAATTATTTTTATTAATCGAATAAAATTGAGTGTTGACAGACGGGATTCGTTTGATAAATGTATTCATATTTATATTTTGAATTGTTTATGTGTTTATCTGTTAGCTCACCCTATTTGTTTATGTTTGGCGATGATTGTGTAATGCGTTACGTAGGAGCAGATGATGTTACAGGTGGTGTTGGTGAGACATAGAGCCGAAGAGGGACTAGCTTGGAAAAATTATTTTTGTGGCATTTATGATTTTTACTCTTATGTATTTGAAAACAATGTTTTATTGGTTTTTGAATTGTAATATTGGTATTGGAATTTGAATTTTATATTTGGACGAGTTAATAAAGGTTTTAAATTTTCCCGCGTTTTGGAAAGATAAGTTATAATAAATGCGAGTTTGTGTTTATTTCTAGTTTATTTCATTTTAATTAGTAATATCCGACCGAGATGTTACATGTAACATGCTTCCTTGACGAGTCCAGCCTGTAACACCTTCTCTACCTCGGCCTTAGTGACTAGTCTTCCTTCCTCTCATAGCATCCTCTTCTTTTGTGAGATCAACCTAGACTCACTAAATATAGACAGCTTGTTGGAAGCTACCCTTGGTTTGACCACTAGAAAGTCGGTTGTTGTCCACACAAGCAGATCAGCGTTGTCAAATAGAACTTGACCTTAGCCTTTTTCTCTTTCTTCGTCCACCGTCGCTCCTGTCTTCAGGTCTTGACCTTCATGCAAAGAAAACATCTTGGTTTCTCCAATGAGCTTCATTCGTGCATCACTGGCCACTCAAGGGTCGAGGTCATCACCTTTTATGATCGCGCCAACTAATTTTCTCGCTGAATATTGTTAGTGTTAAGTGGGGGAATTGGGAACCTTAAGTTCGCTATGTAGCATTCTCGTGTCGTCTTCTAGTCACCATGGATGTGATGATATCCTCTAAAGAAGATGGAAATTTCATAGCGAGGTTGCAGGTGGACACCATGACCTCTAGAAGTTTAAGTGATAGCTACCCCAATAGGATGTTATAAGACGTGTTTGCGTCTATAACTAGGCATTGGATTGGTATGGTCCTTGTTAAGCTACCTTCTCCGAAGGTGGTATACAAGTCGATATATCCCTTGGTGGACCTAGAAAATTCATATATAGGCACGTCATATGGGATCATCGCTTCCTCTAGCATCTCTAACTTTTTATAGATCTTCTAGTAGAGTATATCTACTTAAGTGCCTTAATCTACTAGGATCTTTTTAATGGCGAAGTTTTCAATCTCCACCATATGACCATAGGGTCGTCATGGTCCAAATCCACTCCTTGAAAGTCAGCATTCTTGATGGTAATAGGAGGCATCTTCTTTCACCAAAAGCTCTAGGATGTTATGTTAACTATTGAAAGAAATAGGCCAATACAACCAAGAGGGGGTGAATTGGTTTTGAACCTCTAGTACCCAGAACGTGAACTTCCCTCATCTTCTTCCTTCTCTTTGTCCCTTCGACCTTTTCTTCGTTCGTTGAACCTCTAGTACCCAGAACGTGAACTTCCCTCATCTTCATGTACCATAAAGCATTTAACATAGTCAGCACAAATTAACTACTCAACCTTATCTTTGAGTGTATTGCACTCATCTATAGTATGACCATTATAGCGGTGATACTTGGAGTACTTGCTATTGTCAGCATTCAGCGAGTTTTGAGATTTTCTAGGTGGCAGTATGAGGTCTGCTTGCAACACTTCCTCCAACACACGAGACATGAGGTGTTCAAAGGAGTGTATCGTGAAAAACAATTAGGCTTGAGCTCCCTCTAGTGGGAAGTACTCCTCTGTGCTAAGTCTCGGTCAGCCCCTTTCTTTTCGAACAGTATGGTCTTAACACGAATCTTGTTCTTATGTTTCTTAATCTCTTCTAATTGCATAAACTTAGCGGCACATAGACACCATAAACGTTTTTCTTTATAAGTGAGCCCCACGGTGGGTGTCAATTGTTCTTACAAAGCCGAATGTATATCCAATAAGGACTCCAAAAGCACTTCAAACGCTACAAGTCTTCAACTTCAAGGGTACTCGTCCTCTCCAATTTAGGTAAGGGTTTTGCATGCAAAAGACATTCTTACCCTTAAGTCAGCCAAGTGCGTTAATGAGCAATAAATGTAGTAACTAATGAACGTAATCAACATACCTCGTAAATTACCTGTTAATCTTGGATTATCGTAGTTAATTGTTTTTTGCTTAACTTGTGGAGTATTTTGACTAGTAGGTAATTAGCATGATGTCGTCCTAGTCCAATAGGTATGGGTCAAGTACATGTCGACTTAGTGGGCTGACATGTATTCAGCCAAGAGTGGGTCCTATACTGTCATGGGCAAAGGGGACTTAGACATGTACATAATGTTTCAACCGTAAGTTTGATAGCATCATTAGGATCAACCACTGCATTCCCATAGTATTCTCTACTTTGGAGTGTAGAGCCATATTATAGTTTTGTCCTTAAAAGACACCTCAAAAGATGGAAGGAGTATTTAATTTGTGCTTGACCTTGATTCCTAATCGATATGAGACTAATGGATGTACCAGAAAAAAGTCCCCAATCGAGGCCAAGGGGAGTTATCGTTCCCACAAACAGCACTAATGTTCCAACCATATGTCCAACAACATTGCTAGAATTGTATTCCCAAGGTATTATTCGCTTTGGAGCATGAAACTCTATCACAATTTTATCCTTAAAAAGCACCTCGAAAGATAAAAGGAGTACATGTTGAACCTCGATTCCTAACTAATGTAAGACTATTAGATATACTGAAACAATTCCTAACTATATTGTTTTCATAAGGTTAAATCATTCCAAAGGTCCCCATTTTTGTAGCAAAATCTCAAGTAGGTCCCCCCATTTTTATTTGACTCAATTGAGTCCCTATTTTGGAAAATTCGTTACAATCAATTTCTTTTCGTTAGTTGTATAGTAACAACGTTAATTATGTGCCACGTGTCAACACGTGGTTTTTTTATTTTTAATTTTTATAATTTAAAAAAAAAATTGTCACATGTCAATCTGACATTGTACCACATGGCAGAGACGGTATAATGTGACCGTGCCACTATTGGATGTGAAAAGTCTCAAAATGTAGTCCCTATATTTATTATTTTGTCTCAATTTGGTCCCAATTTTTTTATTTTAAAACTGAATCAATTTCATCCCTATATCAAATTTAATTTTTATATAAATTTTACAATGATATTATTATTATAATTGATATTTTTAACAAAATTAAATTTATTTAAATATATATTTTACATTAAACTTTATTTAAATATTGTTTCAAATATTTATATATCAATAATTATTAAACAAATGTTAGAATTGTTATAAAATATTTTTAAAATTTTATATTTGAATTTAAAAAAATTTTATTTTTAAAACAACTTTAACACTTATCTATAAAGTATAGATATATCAATATTTAAAACAAAATCTAAATAAATATCAGTGCAAATATATATTTAAATAAACTTAATTTTGTTAAAAATATCAATTATAATAAATATATCATTGTAAAAAAATTATAAAAATTATATTATGTTAACGGTGAATTATTATAGAAGTATTATGTTTTATTTGATGGAAACTTTTATCTAGAAAACATTCTAGAAAACTTTTATCTATCCTTAATCGCAAATTTTTATTGGGTCATTTTCAACCCTGGCAAAACCATATTTATCACAACCACAATAACCCTTTTCTTCCATTACAGTGAGTCTACAGAAATGGATGTATAGTAGAATCACATTGATGATTTTGTTATAAAAATACAAAATAAAAATAAAATACAGAAATTATAAATTTGAAAACTTGTATATTCCCCCATGCATGACAGCTGAGACAAACAGCAGAAAAATGTCATCCAGGTATCTTCCAATTACCAATCTTCCTAGGCTGATTGGAGTATCTTCTTATAATCTTGGAAGGTGCCATGGAATGGTGCCACTCTACCTTCGGATACAACCCATAGTTCCTCCACACTTCCCGATATAAGATGTTCGTCGTGACTCACCTGCCAGACACAAACGCATGATAAGATTGTTTATGACCACTCAAATCGAATACTCATACTAAAAGAATGAGGTGTCAGAATTTATCATACCATTAGAATGCCTCCTTGGAACAGGACAAGACCTTGGATAAGCGCCTCAACAGCATCCAAATCCTACACCATGTTATTACGTTCTCAGTCATTTTTGGATTTAGGGTCGCTTAAGGCACAATATACTATACTATACTATACAAGTCCGTCAACTTGAAACGACGATGTTATGTTAGAAGTTTAATTGAGATAATTCCCTAAAAAAACATAGGATCTACAGCTATTTTCTCCTCACTCAAGTTGCTTGCAATTATAAAAGCAAAATAAGCACCACCATGATGAAAAACAAAAAGAATGAATCATTAGACACATGTACCTTCCCTTCAACAAAAATAAGACAGTAAAAAACAAACAGCCCACCAAGGAGCAACAAACAATGACGGAGAGACATCAGCATACCAGATGATTGGAAGGTTCATCAAGCAATATTATGTGTGGCTTCTTAAAAGTTATCTTTGCAAAGGCAACCCTGCTTTTCTGACCACCTAGTAAAGCATTTCGGGGAAGTCAAAAAATATAATTCACAAGAGAAAGATACATTTATTTAATATATATCCATTGGAACTCATAATACCAACGAGTGTTCTAACATATATTATTGTTGATCTAAAAGATAATTAATGAATCCTTTATGAATTATGATGTCTACATGAACTGTGACAAAAGTACCTGACAAAGTATACATTGGCTGCAGTGCAAGATTTCCAGTTACACCAAAGGAACCTAAGTGAGCTCGAAGCTTCTGTTCCGGAACTCCCTGCAGAAATTTTCAAAAAAGGAAAAAATTAATAAGCAAATTATAAGTACAGCTACTGTTAGAAGTGAGTTTTAAACCTAACTCAACCCCACAAAACCGGCTTGTAAGATGAGGTTTGTACCTCACTTATATACTATGAAATCGTCCTTATCTTTAGTCGATGTGGAACTTCCAACACACTCCCTCACGCCGAGGTATATTCATCTCGTGCGTGGGACAAGAAATTAGTGGGTGGTCTGTTAGCGGCCCGATATCAGGTGGAACAGAATGTCCAAGAAAGGTCACTAGGGTAGGCTCTAATACCATGTTAGAAGTGGGTTTTAAACCTAACTCAACCCCACAAAACCGGCTTGTAAGATGAGGTTTGCACCTCACTTATATACTATGAAATCGGTCTTATCTCTAGTCGATGTGGGACTTCCAACAGCTACTAAACAAGTTTTGAAAAAATCACTGAGTTACATGCCTAGCACCCAATATATAGACCTGATCAGTTCCCCCTCTTCTCTTTCAAAAAACAAATTCACAAAAACTATATCATGAAAAGAGGTGACAATTATTAGTTTTCACATGCACAACTAAATTTAATCTGTTATACTGATCATCCTTAGATTCCTCCCTATAGTTTCCCAAAAAAAAAAAAAAAAAGATCAAACTCCAGGTGTTTGGTATAGGCCACTCTCCTCACTCACATTGAACCCAAAACCAGTAAACAGGCTCCTTACCCTACTCGGATATGAAGCTGTGAAAGCAGAATATGATGCCCTGCTTCACAATGGAACTTGGTCCCTAGTCCCCTTACCACCCAACAGGACTTCCTTTGGCTGTTAACAGGTCTTCCACATCAAAGAGAATACTAAGGCCACTGCCAACAAGTACAAAGTCCGGTTGGTTGCTTAAAGAATTTCACCAGCAACGAGGTTACAACTATAATGAAAACTGTAATAGTTTGTCTTATCCTTGCCTTGGCTCTAACTCAACATTGACCTATTCCTTCCTGAATAGCACTGTTGAGAAAGAAGTTTACAAGATGCAACCTCAAGAGATACCTTTTGTCTGCAAGTCGAACAAAGCCATCTGTGGATAGATTGGACCTGATCCATGTTTTATTGTAACATGAATTTATTTATAAATGGATTGGATGGATAATAGATAAATAGACTGATTTGTCACCCCCAATTAGAATATGATGGGAACATCAATTACCCAGCATTCCATTTAGTCAGTGATTAGAAGGATGGGAATCCCCAGTCAGGCATTTATATTAATATTAACTCCCATAAAACATTCAGAAAAAAGGTAATTGTCACTAAATACAAGGAACTCACAGGATAGCAGCGCATCATATACAGTAGAGGATTTGAGGATAAGTCCAGACCATCAACATGATGCTGACTGAACACTGCTATACGAACCTGCAGCAGTAAACATACATAATTAATGATCCAAAATAATATTGAAATAAGAGAAGACATCACTACGGATAGATGAGCTGCCACTCTGATAATTTCAAGTTCCTAGCATCACGTAGTAACTTGTAAAATGCATTACCCTTTTCAAATCATTCATAAACTAGTTTTGACATTCACAACTGATTTAAACCATAAACTACTGAGACTTCAGTTGATAACAGTATCATGGATAAAAAAAAATAGCCAATAAATCAAATAATAATGGAGGTGAGACAAAAAGAAGCAACTTTTATTTATGAAATTGTAGGACAATTTTATCAATGTACTATAGTTACCTTAGCAGAACGAAAGACAGTCCCAGAACTGGGCTGAAGTTCCCCAGCAATTAACTTAAGTATAGTTGATTTGCCAATACCATTTGGTCCAACCACTGCAAACATTGAGGATATAATCTTCAAGACATAACCAATATGGCAGTGCCATGTTATTATATTAACAAACTCTCCTCCGTCCCCCACCCCCTGAATATACAACCCAGGAATGAATGACATGTCCACCACATACAGTCATGACTCATGCATACTATATGATGCAAATATAAATTGAACCAAATTATCTACATCGCGGCAAGGCTTCAAAAGGCATGAGAGAAAATTCATTCCAGGAACTACAATAAGCATGATTCTTACTTGCAATACGGCTGTCAAGATCAATCCCAAAGTTCAAATTCTTAAAAAGAATGGGCCCCCCAGGATAACCAAATGAGGCATCACTGCACACATGATGAAAATTTTCCATTTAGCTCACTGAGGCCTAAATGCTGTACCTGGCACTATATTTTGGTATTCATTGGTTCGTACAACATAGAGAGAGTACAAGAAGGTATACCTGAAACTTATTATCGGTGGACCAGGTCTATCATCTGGAGTGGGGAACTCAAATTTGTAGCTATATCCCACCAGAAAAAAAAAAGTATATACAGTTAAAAAGTTAAACAAAGCTAAACAGACAAACACAATAAAAGAAAGAAGTTCTTACTCAGGATCATTAACAATTTCATCCACATGGCCCATTCGCTCCAAAGCCTGAAATATATTTTCCAGGAAAAAATGGGGTTTATGATACAGAAATATCAGATTTAATGATTTAAACTGAAACTTAAAAAATAATAAGCCAGGGGCTAAATAACACACACATGTGCATGACTTTTTGGGCAATTGATTTATAAAATGCTAATCTGACAATAAAAAGTACCTTGATTCTAGATTGAACGAGTGATGCCCTCTTTGCATTATAACGGAACTTGTCAATAAAAGTCTGAAAGAAAAGCAAAACATCAATGTCAGATGTCAAATAGAATCTTGAGTAAAATACTACTGAGGCACAAGTTCTGCAAATTGCAAACAGCCCTCTTGAAGGAATCAAATGGAAAATGATGCTAAACAGACTATTATGCACATATGATAGTCTGCCTGTTTCTTCAAATGTTTAAATAAAAATGTCAAAAAATTGTTAAAATTAGATAAGTTTTTCAAAAGAGAAAAAGTCAGTTATTACATTTCATAGAAGCTGGAAAGCGTAGCATCTGAAAAAAACTCAAGAAAAAACAGTGTAGTCAAAGAGCTTCTTTTCAAAGTTTATCACAGCCAGAATCAATCAGAAGCAATATCAAGAACTAATTAAGGAGCATGTATCTGTATAATAAGGATTCAATCAATATATAACTAATACTAACCCATCTAATGACACTAATATAGAAAGAGGGAGCATGTGTGCGGACTGTCCACACACAATTCATCCCATAGCATTTTTTTGTTTCGCTTGTCAAGAGAAGTTTCTGCCTACAAACAACCTTTTGGAACTTATCTGATCTTGAAACAACAGCTATCAAAACTCTATTCCTTGACTTCAGGATCTTTAACGGGATCTTTAACGGGATGTTATCGTTAAACATTCTTCCATAAATTAATGGAGAATCAGAAATAGGTTTGTTACAAGATAACCAATAAGGTCATGTGTACATATGTTGGTTACACAGATGTTAATCAGGCAGCACTACATATATCTTCAAATCTTGTTTGTCATAAAAGAATCTAGTAAACTGATGTAGATTGCCAAATTGGTGGGGATTTGGGATAAAATTCAGCCTAGTGTTATATCACAACAGCGGCATTTTTGTATTTTGGGGTCCATTTGATCTGTAATTTGTAAAAATAGATTCGTTGAACTTGAGACTGAGACTTTAAAATATATGAGTAGTGGACAACAGTACCACTCTCCTCCTCTTCTATTTATAATGAAGCAAGTACATATGAAAAGACTACTCTAAGATACGGCAGTAGATAGTTTCCCACACTCAACACCCTACACATAGGGTTAATGATACAATAGGTAATAATTCTAACACTCCCCCTCAAGCTGGAGCATACAAATTGTATGAACCAAGCTTGGAACA
>Ga0214542_1013208_pt1 | contig 10093 bp, 4 predicted proteins | sample CNSS1metaG_FD_160096 | JGI IMG/M metagenome (GOLD analysis project Ga0214542, IMG submission 160096) | Root nodule microbial communities from cowpea collected in UCLA plant growth center, Los Angeles, California, USA - CNSS1 | ecosystem: Host-associated > Plants > Roots > Nodule | place: USA...
TACCCCGATCGTCAACCCAACCGATCGAGCTAAGGAGAGGATTTCGCTGAAGTTATTGGAGAAGGAAGAGACAGCATTAAGTGAAGAGGTTCTCATAGTAGGCTCTTGGTCCCTACACCCCGAAACAATCACGTTGTGATCTGTAAAATAGATACTAAGCATCTACATAGTGTGAAAAGATTGATTTGTGTATAGTTTGTTTTTACTTTCCAATTTGCATTTACAAACAACATTTGGAGTTCGTCGTCAAGAAAACAATTAATTGCTAACGTCCCTTATGGTAAAAATTAGTGGTCTTCGTTTGTTGATTATCATCTAAGTCCAGAGAATAATATCAGATATTCATTTGTTGATTATCAAGTGCAGAGTATAAATGGAAAGTATAATATTTTATGTAATAAATAAATAAATTTTAATTTTAATTAAAACAAAATTAAAATATTGATTATCATATGAATGAAAAATAATTAACATATTTTCAGAACTTTTAAAAAATTAAGTATTTTAAACATTTTTTATTTTTAATTATTAAAATATAATATATGTCGTGACGAATTTTAATTATCAAAATATAATATATTTTAGGACTGTTTTTAATCATAGAAAAGACGATATATATTTTGTTGTATTTTTAATTGTCAAAATATGAAAAATATAATAAAATAAAAGTAATTTTTTTAGCGCTTTTTAAGTACTGGGATTTTGATCTCTGACAACAATATTACTATATTAGTAGTTAAATTTTTTTGTCAAACTGACATGTGTAATTCTTACAATTTTTTAATCCGTTAAAAATTTTATTTATGATCATTTTTAATTGTTAAAATTTTTAATTTTAACCTTCATAAATAATTTTTTTTCTTCCGGTGAATTAAGAGAAAAGACAATTTAAATTTGTATTTTCTTTCAACTTTTTAATACATTTTTCAAGGACAAAATAACGATTAAATTAAATTTAAAAACAGATAATAATTTAATTATGGTATTTGTCCTTAACAATATTATCTAAATTTAAAATAAAAAATTGAAACATAAAAATTGATAATTAAGTCATAAAACTTGAGATCAGGTCACAAAGTTAATTGTATTGTGTCTGGTCAGAACACTCATACAAAAAAAAGTTGAAACACGTTTCAATTTTTGTGTATGTAAGAAGAAAAGTATGTTTTTTTAATAGTATTTTAACTTCAAAAGTAATAATAAAATAGAAAATGAAACCAGCAGAAAAGAAGGTGTGAATAACAAAGCCCAGCTACTATTTTTGTGCAGTATGAAATTATTGGCCCAAATTCAACTTTACGCGTAACTTTCGTCGAGTGAGATTTTTTTTTCTCTCTACAAAGTTCTTAAATAAAATAGTTATAGCTATTTTTGAAACACTAGATACTTTAATTAAAACTATGCTCTGAATTTTTTGAAAGTATCTATTTCCTCTTGAAAACATAAAGTAGTAATATTTTTTAACAATGGTGTAACGTTTCATATCACCATGTCATCACCAAAAATAAAGTAGTACGATTTTTTAACATGTGTTGAGATTCACCAAAAATAAATACCTAGTACAGAATCAAAATATACTCACTCACTCACACCATAATCCACAAAAAATCAGGATAACTTACTACTTTCTATAACCAATATTAAGTTAAATGAAATTAGGGTAAAATATGTTTTTGGTCTCTCAAGTTTTAGTAAATTTTGGAATTAGTTTTTTTTCGAAACTTTATATCAATTTAGTTTTTCATCTTTAGAAATGTGTGAATTTAGTATTTCTTATCAAATTTTGTTAAGTTTATTTAACATTTTAAACATTTTTTTATGATAATATTTGAGTTAACATCGAAGCGAAAATGTGTCAAACGGTGTAAATAATTCAAATACTATCATTAAATGCGCTTGAAATGTCAGATAAACTTAACAAAAGTTGATTAAAATGACTAAATTCACGCATTTTTAAAGATGAAAGACTAAATTGGTCAAAATTTTAAATATGGACTAAATCCAAATTTTACTGAAATTTGAGGGATAAAAACATATTTAATCTTTAAAACTAAAGAAATATTATTTTAATATTTAATATACAGAACGATATTGAGGTTACACTCAATAAACATAAAAATACCATGAATAATGACTCATACTCACATATTATCTTAATAAGATTAATTTTGAGTTTTTAAAACTTATTCCATGAGAAACATAAATTTCTTTCAAAATCGATATATCTTTTCTATACGATGTTACACACAATCTCAGATTTTAATCAAATTAATTCATATTTACTAAATTAAAATATTTGTCTTTACCTTAAAATCTTGTGCTCATGAAGAAAAACACTCTAGAAAAGAGAGAAAAGAAAATTACTACTTGCACCAACAAAATAGAATTACAAACTGGATCACCTATGATTTTTTTTACATAAATCCTACATATAGAAGACTAAACGTTATTACAATATATATATATATATATATATATATATATATATATATATATATATATATATATATATATGTATGTATATATATATATAATTATTTTTTATTATGTATAACCTTTCCAATTTGAAAATAACAACTATTTATCTTTCATTTATATTAAACCTTTTCATTTAACTTACACGGCTGACTTCAAGAGTTCAAAGATAATAATACATTAAAGTTAGGAAACTTATAGTTTAACATTCATCCAAATAAATGACACCAACTTAAGAACTATTTTAATAACATAATAATATCTTGATATTTTAATTTAGCAAAATAAAAAAATCTCATTAAAATATTAATATTTTAAGTTGTTTTTTCATTTTATGGGTATTAACATACCACTCCTCTTAATGATCATGGTTATTTCAAATTTTGTTGACAACTTAAAAAATATAGAGACATCTAAATTTATTAATCATTTATGAGCATATAATTAGATTCAGTATATCCAACCTTCAACATTTTTTTGAAAGATCTAATTTTGATTCCTATACATAAAATTGTACAGACTTATGTTTAATAAGTCAAAATTAATGATTAACAAATTGTCAATAAAATCTTGGAGCTATGATTGATTTTTTATTTGAAGAATTTGAAAAAAAAAAATGAAAGAAATTGAGGTTCACTATTTCCATTAAAAGAATACTAAAAGCTAATATTTATTTATCGATAAATAAATAAATAAAAACAAGCAACAAATATTGATAGAAATCATTTTAAAAAAAGAAGATAAGTTTAGGAAAGTAAAAGCTGCAATAAATTATTTAGAAAAACTGAACTTAAACATGTGTGTTATTTATTTTGAAATGTCTTGAATTACTACATTGTTATTGTAGTGGGTGCATATTCAGAGGTGAAGATATGCATGGTTTCACCAATCTGCATCGAATTCCGTGGCCTTCAAACGAAGGGATTGGTGCTTCAATTCCCTTCGCCCCCGCCTCTGCTTCCGCATTTCACGAGGCCACGCTCTCATCACACTCACACAACAGCACAACACAACCCTTTTCTTTTATCATCAAACTGAATTATTACACAATCATTTCTAACCATTTTTCATTTCAAACATTCAGAAACTAAATTTTACATTCAAGAGAAAGCATGATGATGATGATGATGATGATGATAACTCTTCAAATGTTGAATGTATTTGTTACTACTACTGGTATATATATTTAGAGCAACCTTAGAGAGCAAGTAGTGCATTAAAAAGAAGAGAAAAAAGTGAGTATATATATGATTGTAGTGCAAAAGTGAAAAAAGTCAGAGCAGTGATCGCATATGGTGGTAGTACTAGAACAACAATGTAGTCAGCGCAAAAGCCAGTTTTTGTGCAGGAATTGAATCGAGAATTGAATAGCATGATCACTCTCACTCTCTCTTACCTATCAGGTCCACTTTTTCTCCCTATATATTTTCGTTGACCGTATATGATAGTAGATGTAGCAGTAGCAGTAGCAGCAGAAGAAGCAGCATGCAGAAACATTTATGACACATAAGTCCAACCAATATCCATCAACTTGGTGTTTGCGTTATTATCCTTTCTTTATCTGCATGCGCCAAACACACTCACTGCCACCTTAATTCCAGTAATCTATTTCAGCACGCATCTTCACCGCCACCACCATCCATCCACCACCACCACCCTTTTCGACCCATTGCACTCTTTCAATGTTCAAACCCTTTGTCTGGTTACATCTACGTTTCTGCTTCTGCTTTTTCTGCTTTCTAATATGTTTTATATTTTCTTTTCCTTCTTTTAAGGATTTGGTTTTCAACTTTTGTGCCTGCTTTGCTTATCTAGCAAAAAGAACATTCCGCCAAATATATAAAATCAAATCTTACGCCAATTACCTTTTCCAATGTACACTGTGATTTTCTTTCTCACCTATCTCACCCATGCCTTTTGAGATTATGGAACGATTCCATTCCATGGTAGTGTCATTATTTAAACTATAGAGATGGTTTGAGGATAGCATAAGGGAAATAGTAGAAGAAACTTGTCTAAACAAAAAGTATGAGAAAGAGAAATACCAGTGTTAAAATATTCCAAATCTAACTTTTCGTCATCAACTTCAATAAAAAAAAGATACTACTGATCCCAGAACTTTGACAAGACCCGTTTTCTCTTTTCTGTTGATTTTGACATACGGGTAATATATCGATTCCTAAACGTGGATATTTCTTTGCTTAGACTCGTAAAAGAAAAATGCAGCATAGATATATAGCGTAATGTAATCCATCTTCTGACACTCCGTTTCTCTATAAAGTGTGCATTCAACTTAATTACATTTCCAGATTACGAAAATCACTATCTAAAACCATGCTCAAAAAAGAAGAGTGTATTAGTTTTTCTTATAAGCAAAAATGTGAATTACTAACTTCTATTAATAATTTACACAGAGAAGAACCCTTTATATTCGCTTGTTCATGTGTATATATATATATATACCTTCGAATTTGAATTCGCTAGTTGTTTCACTTTCTTTTCCAGAGGTTGAGAAAAGGCTATATATATACATGTTGACATGGCCACTTGATGTTTCTTTTTGCACTGGTTTCGGTTATTGTTCTCCACGCTGTACGAGTACTTTGAATTTTACAAAACTGGTTCTATTTCCCCACATATAAAGTAGTAATGAAAATTGTATTTGATGCGTTTTTCAATCGATTTTTGGGGAAAAAAGAACTGTGGTGCTAGAAAGCAACACTGTGGCAACAGTAATGACGTTGAATGCGTTGTTACAGTGAAATGAAACGCATTAACAGCTAATGAAGCACTATTACTCGTAGCTGGTACATGCAACATGACAAAGAAGTGGTGAGAGGCCAGAACTGTTTTTCTTTAGAACCCAATATTTAAGTGTTATATGTCCCATACGTTAGTCCTATGCATGAAATTTTTTTGGTATAATCATAATCATGCCAATTGCATGACACTTTGGAGAAAAAGAAAAGAATGTAGACGAAAATGGACCACAAGAAGGGTGGTCCAATTGGGCCACTCTAGGAGACAAAAAAAGGCATGAGAACACAGAGTGGGAAACAATGGTTTTGGAATAATGGTAATAATTAAGAAGATGAAGTAATGTTGTGACCACTAAAACATTGGAAGTTCACAGTTTCACAGTTTCACAGTCACCTTCAAACTCGTTCTCAGTGAGGCTAGATATATAGGTAGACGTTTCAACCTCATTCATTCATTCATTCATCTCTCTCTCTCTCTCTCTCTCTCTCTCTCCTCTGAGCCTATCTGTTCTCACTTCAATTCCCAAAGCCTAGCCTTAACCTACACCTTACAACCCAACCGGCTGTCTTTTTCCTTCAATGACTTTTATGCCCTTCCTTTCCTTCAATGGCGTAACCTACGTTCTTCTCTCTCTTTCTCTCTATCTATCTGTCATTCCCGAGATACAAGACATTATGGGCTTTGGTAGTAGTAGAAATCAACGTTAATCTTAAACAGCGTCGTTAAATCTACTATGTATGCACCAAAATCAATGGCACCAAGGGGGGGCCATTTCGGCAATTATTGTCTTCTCGTAAAAATTCTACACGTCTTGGAACGAACACGACGAAACCTAAGCCTCTCTCTCTGCCGCTAACCGCCATGTTTTCAGAGATGTTCTGCACCAAAAACAATACGCATGTTAATCCTCTCTCTCAACTCTCAACCATTTTGTTTCTCCCTGCTACCTACTCTATAAAAAGAGTGCTTCACAAACCCTCCGAATAAGAGCTGAGCGAGCACTGTGTGCTTCTGCTTCTGTTGTGTGTGCATACTAATAATCGAATCAAAAACTACCCTTTAGCATTGATTTAATACATTATCTTGAAGAGAGAAAGAGGTTAAGATGGAGAGTGGAAATGAGGAGTTGGAGATGGGTGGGTCTAATGGGGTTGGAGCGAGTTCACGGTGGAACCCTACAAAAGAGCAAATAAGCATGCTAGAGAATCTGTATAAGCAGGGAATAAAAACTCCCAGTGCTGAGGAGATACAGCAGATAACTGCTAGGCTTAGGGCGTATGGTCACATCGAAGGAAAGAATGTCTTCTACTGGTTTCAGAATCACAAAGCTAGGCAGAGACAGAAGCAGAAGCAAGAAACCATCGCTTACTTCAATCGCTTTCTTCACACTCCTCAGCCCTTTTTTTCTCCGCCAATTTGCCCAAATGGTTCGTTCATTATTCATCCCTTTCTCATCATCATCATTCTATTCAATCAATGCATGTTTCATCTTCATTATATCTTCACTGATCTCTTTATTATATATAGCTTCTGGGTTCTTTGAAGATAATCTTCTCCTAACCAATTGTTATCTCTCTGAACATTTAAACCTGAGATTGAAATAACTCATACAAACTGAGATCTACATACTGCGCTTCTTTTAATAGTATTTATTTCTTCAGAAGCAACTGAAATCATCTTAAAAGTCACTGTCTCCACTTTTATGTAGCCAAATCATGATAGAAGGGACATCTGTTTCTTTTTCTTTCTGTTTTTTTTTCTTTTGTTTTCTTCCAAAAGCCTTTTTTTGACATATATATATATATATATTCTAAATTCAAACTGTTACATCTCTTTCTCATTAGTCACATATTATATTATATATATATGTATAACCTTGGTAGTTGAGGGTGTTTTTGGTTTTCAGGGCTGTGTCCTCCATATTGCATACCTCAGGTGCAGAGTGAAAATGGGTTTTATCCCCAACATCCAAAGGTGCTTGTACCAGTAGGTTTTAGGAGAAGACCGTCTGAGATATTTGTGCCCACAGACATGTCAAACGTTGTCGTGCAACAGAGAATCTCGGATTGTAACTTGAGCTACAGTAACCAAGAAACGTTGGATCTTTTTCCTCTGCACCCAACTGGTATTTTGGAAGGGAAAACAATGTCTTCTCAGGCTTCAGTTTCTGCTCATAGTTCCACTGATATCAATGAAGATGATCCTTCCCCACTTAACCAACCCTTCTTTGATTTTTTTACTACTTCTGGACAAGGTTCTTAGGATTATCATCAGGAGACTTGTTTCATGTCATTCGCTTAAACTTCTAACATGCAACTTTTAATTCCCATGGCTCATCATTGAAATGTGTTTATTACATTCCTTTCAGTTCATTGTAATGAGATTATTATTGGTGCCTCTTTTTTCTTCTCTTTTTAATATATTATTATTAGTTATAACTCGACATATCCTTGTCAACCTGGCTTATGTTTCTGCCATAATTACTGTCACCCTTTTGCTTCATGAAGTAATTCTTTTTGCTGAATACTAAAAGCAAATGAGATTGATCTTTTTAAATTTTTGTTTTGGGAGATTTTATCATTTTTTTTTTCAAATATGTAAAAGATTTTAGTTGGACGAGAAGGGTCAATGAGTTTTTCTTAGAAAAAATGAAAGATAAAAACAACTGATATGGTTGTGAAAAGTGAGATAGAGAAAAACTACAGGGATTTGAAAAATAAAAGGTGTTCATCAATTATTGGTTTTTAAGATTTCTGTTTTCGGATCTATCCTATGTTTCTTGGCTAAAATATTTCTTACTGACTTTTTGGTCTATTCTATAACCATACAAAGTTTCACAGACACGTATACTGTGTTGTTTAATATTTTTTTAACTCTTTTTTAAGTCTATGTTTCCGTGGTCAAATTTTAAAAAGGCACGTTGTTTTTTGTTTATTTAATAAAAAGGGTGGAACAATTTTACAATTTAACTTGAACACACTCAAATATGGAATCAGAAGTAAGTGAGAAATTGAGTAGAAATGATTGAAATGAACAGAAAAAAAAAAATTCTACAAATTTCTCCTTATGTGTTTGATAAATATAATTATCCGTTACCATTATAATGGTCAAAGAATAAAAGTAAAAATAAGTAAAAGCATAGTTGTGGTCACTTTGAATTTTTTAAATCTCTTTCCTCAAAGTGAAAAGAAAAATGAGAGTAAATGATATTTCCTCGAAATATACTAAAACGACCAAAACACTTGAACAAAAAAACAGTTGAAGTTTTGCCTGTTCGAAAATCGCAATTCTGAATCGAATTTTTTTCTAAGGCAATGAAAAAAAAAGGTTGAAGAAGTTGAGTTGGTGGTCCCAAACCTAGAGTTGTTCTGAAAAGAGACGATGTGTCCCTACTGCTACTATCTATTCCTTTATCCAATCCAATCCAAACCTTTTTTCCAATTGCATATACAGCATCTACTGTTGTGAATGAATAGCAATGTTCAAGGTTGTGAGTGTTGTGAAGAATTGCATATACAGCATCTACTGTTGCGAATTAATATATAATTTTTGTCACTCAAAATAAGGGGTAATTAATTATTCAGTAAAAAATTATCGATAAATTTTGGTCACCAATAGTAATATCGTGATTTGATTAATTTTTTTTCTTATTCCTTCTCCTTCTCCACCGTTATCACCAACTCTTTCTTTTCCTCTTTTCTTCCTCCTTTGCCTCTTGTTTCCCTTTCTCTTTTTCCTTTTTTTTCTCTCTCTCACTCCATCAACTAGTAATCAATTTAGATATCATTTTACAAAAAAAGAAAAGTTATTGCTACTTAAATAGTCATTATTATAAATAAAAAATTATAATTGATCACTAAATTGGTCATTAATTAATTAGAGACCAATTTAGAAACTGAGTCATTTAGAGACCTAAGTAGTTAAGTTTTAGTGACCAATTTTCTTTGGTAGCCAAAACCATCATAACTAATTTTAAAGACCAATTTAGTGACCACTTATATTTTTTTTTATTATTAATAGTGACTATTTTAGTAATTAATAATTTTTTACTTTGTAAATTGATATCAAAATTGGTCACTATAGTGACTAATAACTTTTGATCACTAAAATTAGTTACTGATAAAACATTTTCTTGTAGTGATAATTACACTCACTTCATTGTATTGTAATTGTCATCTTCGTTGCAATTGTGGCTACCGATGCCACCTCATTTCCCCCTTCTTCATATCATCTTTCTTCTTTTCTTCTTCATTCCCACTTTCGATTAGTTTATGACAAATTAACGAATTAAAGACTAATTTAGATAGTATTCCTTATTAGTTGTTGGAAATAGTCTAAGTGTGAGTCAAAAAGTCTCACATTAGATAGAAAAGATAGAAAAGACAAAGTTAAACACTATATAAGAATAAAGACCCATGACACCATTGCCTTAAGGTTTTGGGGTTAAAATGATGTCAAAGGCCTTATATGTGTAAGACTAAATGTCATATAACCATATGAAACCACAATCTCAATTACTATGACTATAACCCTATGTAAAAAATATATATAAAACTAGGGGTGGCAAACGGGCCAGCTCGGCCCGTTTTGGCCCGGCCCGTATATGACCCGTCAAAAAACGGGCCGGGACGGGCCAGTCCGTCAAATAGAAACGGGCCAATAATCACAACCCGTCCCGTATAGGACAGGCTAACGGGCCGGGCTGGGCTGGCCCGTCTAGTTTTTTTTTTTAATTTTTTTAATTTTTTTAATTAGTTTTCAAATTTTTTAATTTGTTTTATTTTTTAAATTTGTTTATATATACATATAAATTATTATTAAAGTCATATTTAATCAAATAAAATATTATTTTAAATTT
>Ga0214542_1013209_pt1 | contig 10091 bp, 3 predicted proteins | sample CNSS1metaG_FD_160096 | JGI IMG/M metagenome (GOLD analysis project Ga0214542, IMG submission 160096) | Root nodule microbial communities from cowpea collected in UCLA plant growth center, Los Angeles, California, USA - CNSS1 | ecosystem: Host-associated > Plants > Roots > Nodule | place: USA...
AAAAAAAAAAAATAAAAAATATATATATATATATATATATATATATATATATATATATATATATATATATATATATATATATATTATAAACTCCTCTCAGTCCTAATCATCATTTCATTTTAACTGCCACAACTACTAGAAAACAATTAAAATTAAGTTAGTATTAAATAGAAACGGTTTCTGAAATAATATCATTTAATGTGATACAAAATCAATAAAAGCCAATAAATTTATTATTAATTGTAGTTTATAATTATTTAATAATATAAGATTTTATATATATTTTTTATAAAATTTACGTTATCATAACAACTCGGTTAAACTGACATTTTATAATTTAATAATAATTTCTCACAATTTATTGAGAAAAGAATTAAAGTCAAGGTAGTATTAAATAAAACGTGTTTCTGAAATAATATCATTTAATCTGATACAAACAATTAAATAAAAGTATTCAATAAATTTATCATTAGTTATAGTTTTTAATTATTTAATAATATAAGATTTTATGTTTTTCAAGCTAACGTAGCTAACATTTCATAGTTGAATAATAATTTTTCATCGCATGAAATAATTATTGAAAAGAAAGTCAAAATGAAACAAAATAAATTCATATTCAAGAAAATTAAAAACAACTCACTTATAACATAAACAAACTGAAAAAAAAAAAAGGAGTTGAGTTTAAATCTATTATAAAAAAAAATCTAGTCTGGAATAACATAAGAAAGAGGCTTAAATCGTTGAAATTTGTGTCTTTTATCAATCTACAAATTTACTTGCATAATAATTTGTTTCACAAAAAAAAAATGTGAAATATAATATTTTATATTGTCAATAAGTTATGATTTTTAGTTAAAATATTTGTTTGATTAAGAAGAAGTAAGCTATAAGATAAAGAAGGTATACACAATTTATCAAACATTATAATTTTCAATGGAATTATCATTCACTAAGTTACACATGGTTGTTAATGCACTTAGTTAAAAATAATATATGTATAAAACAATATATGTATGATGATGAAGGAATTAGAATTGTTTAAAGTTTCTAAAAATGTGAGTTTGGATTTGATGAAGGGATATGATTACATCGCTTGCAACATATTAGTTATGACTAAATACTTTTTTTTTGGTATGTTTAATAAAAAAAATTGTATAAACTTAATTTGAGACGTGTCAAAGATTTGTTAGGTGTTGATCAAGTCGAAGTATTTCTTTTTTTTTGTTAAATTTGATGAGATGTTGAAGTTTAGATAAAGAGTATGCGTAAAATAACATCTCTATAAATTTTGTTATCTATTTGTTACGGAAAAAGTGAGACTTGATGTTGTATGAGTCATCTTAAAACATTAGACGAAGAACATTTATTTTGTATTAGTAAAATTGAAGATTTCCATGTAGAAAACACATTTGTTTATCAAAGAAGTAATAAGATTGTATGAAATAGTTGCTAGAACACATTTTCTCTAAGTCTCTATGGTTATAGAATAATCAAGATTCTATTGGGATATGTGAGGTTATATAATTAAGGAAAAAATAAGTTAAGGACTAAATTGGATCAAACAAACTTTTGTAAAGCAAAAATTTCTAGAAGTTAAAGTATTTTTTGAAATGTGGGAGGATTCACTAATGATAAATTCTTAATGGAAACTTACTTTTTAACAAATTTTTGTTGACAAACTTTTAACAATATATACTTGAGAGCGTTTCAATGGATGTAAGAAAAGTTTGATGTAATTTGTATAGAGAAAAAAAATTTTCTTGTGCTAAAAAGCTAACTTTGTCAAAAAAAAAAAATTCTAGTATAAGAGGTTCAAAATATGAAATGATTTTCATGATAAAAATCATTCATTTTTTTATAATAGATTTTCTTTTGCCTATTTTATCATAGATTTAGTGTTACCCCTTATAGTTTTCTTTCCTTTTTTATTTTTTAATAAAAATTGAACATAAGGACAGTAATGTCTAAAAAAATACATTTAAATTTATTTTAAAATAGTAAAACTGTTTGGAACTAACTTTTTCTATACTATTTTTATATTATACCTCAGCCAAGACGCATCGAATAAAGCTGAAACAAAACAATTTTTTTCGTAGGAATTGATTCTTTTTTTAAACAATTAGAAAAAAATCCGCAAAAAGAAAAATACAAAATGAATATTGCAATATTTCTTTTCTTCCTTTGCGTTTGGAAATTGTCTTATGAAGTGCGCGGAACAACCTTATTAAACGCGCCTTTGAGCGCGTGAGCATCAAATCAACATCCACCTCATTTTTCCCATATGTCTACTCAAATTCAAGGTTAGTCAAAATTATGATGAATACTCATGTTAATTATTTATTAATCAGCCCCAATCATCATTATTCTTCTCATCTTAAGATATAGATTCTTTTCTTGCATGGCCAATTCAAAAAACATTTGAGAAACAAAGGGTCAAAAGTAATAAAAAAATAGTTACCAAAATTTTAAATTTATATTTTTAAGCTTTTCCACCTTCGGTTACCTATATTATATACTCATATAATTTTTATTATTATACCAAGTTTCTTGACCTAACACCTTTTAGAGTTAATTAATATTTATATATTATCAGATTTGAAATTTAAAACCTCTCTCACAATATTTAAATATATATTTTTCTCTCAACCTCTCATATATTTTTTAATTAAGTAAAAGTTACAAATTATAAAACAGGTAACACCTCAAATATAATTAATTTTAATAATAATATTTTGATTGACTTCAAATCGAAACTATTTTCAATAATCTTTGACAAAGTTATTGATTACTTTTATTTGTACGTTGTGGTGTTTCTTTTCATTAATGTATTACAATTAATATAAAACACTTAATTAATTTTTTAGTTTTTTATTTCATTTAATTATAAATAAAATGTGTAACTAGAAATGAGATAATAAGAAAGAAGAAAGAGCGTGGAAGGAATAAGGAGACTGTTTCAAAGCCATCGCATGAATGCAGAATAAACAGTCACTTCTGTCAAAAACAATTGATTACGCCATTAGTGTCTGAAGGAACCTGTTAATAATTGAATTATCTATGGGTTTTTTAACAAAATATTTAATTTATTTTCTTTTTATTTTATTCATTCTTTCGTTCTTCACGTTTCTGAAATTGTACAGAGTGTAAATATAGTTTATCGATTTTTTAAAGTAGTATCGATGAAAGAGATTATGAGCATAACACCTACAAAAATTGAATAAAAATAAAATCTTCATATAATCAAATAGTCCGATCAAGAGAGATAAAAAATAAATATCCAGTTTTAATTTTTACATAAAATTTAGATATTTTACTAAATTTTCATTATTTTTTTATATATTAGATGTATACAAATTTAATATTTTTTAATTTAATTTTTATAATTGATTTTTTTTACTGTTATATTATCTTATTGTTTAATAATATATCATTTTAATATTTTAATAAGATAATAAATCAGTTGACACGTTTAAGGTGTCGTTTACTCTTAGAATCGACGTTTTATTCTGAAAATGTCCTCATCCATTGAAAGAGATATATAAATTATTATTAACTTTGGTCTTATAAAATTTGGACTACTTGGACATTAGTAAAGAAGGAATAATTTTATTTATTATATTATCAGTACTTTAATTTTTTTATATAATTTAGCTTTATCTTATTTATCTTTTTTCAGTTTGATTAATATTTTTTATTCTTTAAAGTCTTTTACTTAACTTTCTTATAAATGCGGTGACTTCATGGAATTTATGCTTATGTTTATTTACTTTTGAATTAATTATAATAATAAAAATTTTACGTTACAAAAAATTTTTTAATTAAAAATCAATTTTATAAAAAAAAATAGTCACTATAATGACTAATTTAAATATTAATTTACAAAACAAAAAATTATTAGTTATTAAAATAGTCAATATTATAAATAAAAAATTATAATTGATTACTAAATTGATTACTAATAATTAGAGACTAATTTATAAATTAATTTATTTTGGTAGCCAAAATTTAGATAGTTAATTTTTAGTGACCAATTTTCTTTGGTATTTAAAATCATGATAGTTAATTTTAAAAACTAATTTATGTACCAATAATAACTTTTTATTCATAATAGTGACTAATTTAATAACCAATAATTTTTAGTTTTGAAAATTGATATCTAAATTGGTCAGTATATAGTTACTAATAATTATTAGTCACTATTTAAAAGTTTTCTTGTAGTGTGACATTATAAATATAATTTTAAGCTTTATAGTAATAAATTAATATTGAAATTTATCATTTTTCATTAAATTTATAAAATCTTAAGGAAAAATTATTATCTGAAGTAAAAATTATATTATATTACTAAGTTAAATAAAAAATTACAATTGTACTTGTTTTATATTAAAATGTTTTATTTATATGTTCACCCAAAAACACAAACATGATTAAAATCCAATCTCTAAAAATGTATTTAGGAAGTAAAATGAGATGTCTATGATTAAGCCATGAGAATTGAGCTAAGAGAGATGTGTTATGTGATATATAGACATTTGATTATTGATATAAATTGTTGGTTTTGAGCTCATGATGTTAATTGTTACGTGTATTATGTTTTGAATTTTCACTAGTTTAACTTTTGTTTTGTATAATGTTGTGGTTTTCGACCTATAATAATAATATGTTATACACGAGTAAAGGAACATGCACATGACAGTGGTGAGCAATAATAATACTGCAAAGATTTGAAATATTAAAATAGATGGTATATATATATATATATATATATATATATATATATATATATATATATATATATATATATATATATTAATTCCTGTTATTAGAATTATGTTATTAGTATTATGTGATGATATAATTAATTTAATAATATCTGTAATCAGGATCTTTACAATAAAAAATACAAAATAAAAATTATAAATTGAACCTAAGAAAAAGTCTAAAATTTGCTGTCATTATCTTTGTATTATGTTATACGAATAATATATATTTATTTAGCTATACATACGATTTTAGGTATCTTTTAAGGTAAGAATTAACAGTTTTTTATATCAGTTGTTAAATATTTACTTATGTATTAACATTTTGCACATATTTACTGGTGTATCTGTCAGAATAGGTCATAACATGCGAGTCAACTTAGTCTATTACAGGTTCGAGTCAGATTGGATTAAAAAAAATAAAAAATTTCAATACAGGCCAAAATTGGACCCGACTCACTAAGAACCCGACTCACGCATGTTGAACACGTGCTCACCAACCTACCCATAAATTTTAAATTTTAAATTATATTATAAAAATAAAAATCTTAAATGCTCTTCTCTCTCTAATTCTCTCTCTAAACTAGTGTAATTGATCCATTTTTGACAAAATAAATTATATAACTTTATATAGATATTTAGAACAAATACTAAAAGTATATAAAATAAAAATTCAAAAAGTAAACACTAGAATCAAAGTTATCAACTTAATACCACTTTTTTTTTTCTTTTAGTACATTTTCTTTTAGTTAAAAGTAATCTCAGTGAAACTATGAACTTGTAATATGCTTTAACTTTATTTAGATTTTAATCAAAATTATAACTTAGTTTTTTTTAGAATTGAAGAAAAAATTATTATTTTTTAATTAAGTGAGTCAATCCGTTTAATCCACCAACCTGTGGTAATTTTTTAAGCTTGCTAATAAGTGAGCCGGATTGGATTGACTCACTAAATGACCAACTCGTGGTGGGTCGAACCGGGTGATGATCCATTTTGACAACTCTATTTACTGTGCAAAAGGATTAGGAAGAGATGAATAAGATGTCTTTCATGTGTTCCGTGTTCCTTTCATGATGATGGAGAAGGGGGATGACGAGAGAGGATTAACAACATTCCTATGAAATATCATCCTGCTATATATGGTGAGATTAAAGGATAATGTAGGAAAAATTACTAAATTATTCTCGTTACTATTAAAAAAACATAAAATCTCCATGTAAATAAATTTTTTCCTATCTAAACATTTAATATGTAAATGTTAAATTTATTTTTATACCAAATATATTGTATTATTCATTTTTCTATAAATATTTTTTTTACAATTTTGATCATTCAATAAAAATTATAAAAGTAATTTTAAATCATTCATATATAATTTTATATTATTTTTAATATCAGGGATATTTTGGTAATATAACTTTTTTTATCTATTAAAAGTTTTTTTTAATATATCACATCAATGATTGAGACACAAACTTCACTCTTTAATCCACTCTATATCACCTTCAAATATTTAAAAGAAACAACATCAACTTCACTCTCGAATCCTTTTCATCTCTTCATCTCTTCATCTCCCTCTCCTCCAAATCAAATCAATCTATAAAAAATAACATAACCTAAAAACTACTCTTAAATAGTCTAAAATAACATTATAGATCTTCAAATATAACATAAAGAAAAGAAAATTAAAACGGTAACAACCAAAAAATAGAGTAATTTTATCTCTAGTACATACATTATAGACATTAAATAAAACTGGTCAAGCAAGCAAAATACATGCCTAAATATATACATAGTGTAATTACAGCCTTTTAGTTAAAGTTTCTCTAGTTTTTGAATAACTAAATACCAAAAAGAATAACTATTAGTATACAAAATGAGTTCAACAATATCTAAGTAGGAATTTATTTAGCGTACCAACTATTGTAATCTTTTAAATAGTTCAATAAAAATTACACACAAAAAAGTAGAGACAAGATCATCATAATGGTGAAACTAAGTATGCATGTGTGTTACCCACAATAAACACAGTACTACTTAAAATAAAGCTCTCAAAAAATCATCAAAACTAGAGGCGATGATGGCGGCGTCTCTTCGACATCTTTTGAGCTTCAAAACTTTATTCATTCTTTAAGTTCTTCTTTTTCTGTAATCATCTAGATTTTGTTTCTTTGCTATTCTCAACATCATCAACACTTACTTTAGAATATTGAAGTTTTAAAACTAAGTGTTCCAAACACAGTTTCATTTTTTTAAGTCTTGATGTCCTCACCAATGTGTCAATGCCTTGGAATTGGGTCACTCTTGAAGACGCTTTAAAATTTGTGTTTCTTCCAACTGAGACAACCTTTTTTCACTACCAATTGTGAAATTATGTTTTCTATAAACGATTTTTTAAAATATTAGCCTTCCAACAACATGCAACTGTAGTAACCCTTTAGAGATTCGAGCTAAACTTTAAAGGAAAAGAAAATTTGGATTTCTAAATTTAGTATAACTTTTATTTTTGTTACTATTTTTGGATGGCGAAATTTGAAAATAAATTAGATTGGTCAATCTATAATATATAATCCAAAAACGATGATGAATGCGTGGTCTAGAAAAACGTATTATTGATTGTATCATCTGCAATATATTTCTAAATTTTACAATTTGAAAATATTTAAGATTATACATTTATAATAAGTTTATACTTTTGAATTTTAAATTACACAGTAGAATGAATTTCTAGATTATATAATTCAATTTTTTTTTTTTGCATGGAAAATTTCAACTTTTTTCACAAATTTAAAGATGCAAGAAGAAAATATGAGATATGAGAGTGCTGGAAAAAAAAATCATTAAAAACTGTCAAAAACTACTTCAGGCACCGCCAAATCAGATTAATATAAGATGAAGAAGCATCGAAACATAGGTAGACCATGTTCATGAAAAACAACTAATTAACTGAAAGAATCCTACTACACGAAAATTGTAGATGAGAAACTCATTTAAAATTGTTATAATTTAGAGAAGAGGGGTGATGTCACGATAAGCTTTGTGCGATGTGAGAATAGCTTACTTATAATTCTCACAAACTAATAAACTACATTAAACAAACCTTTCTTTGATTAGCCAAAAGAGTATATAAAATAATCTTATTAATTTTTTTATATTATGCACATCATGTTGATGAAAAGAACAGTTATCCTTTATGAGATAATTAAATATCTTAAATACAAACTATTATCTTATAACTAGTTATTATATTTATTGCCTATATTATAATCAAAAGATAAAATCATCCTAAATAAGGACGTAAAAGATAGTCAATAGTGGTAATGACTTTAAAAAACGATTCTGGATTATTTTATTAGAAAAGGTCACCTTGTAAACAAAATGTTCTATTAATTGAATTTCATTTTATAAGAATTATTATTTCTAAATTCTTTTTCTATCTTTTTTCTAAATATCTGACTCTATTCTTTATCTATTTGAAGATCGGTGTATATTATAGGACTCTTGGCGTCGAGATCTACAATCCTACCCGATTAGAATCTTAACATAGTAAGTTCATATTTGCCCTTCTAGTGGATAGTCTGATTTGGATAGAGGATAAAAACACTGATTAAAGCCAAGGACACCATCTGATATGTAGATTTATGTGTCTGATTTATGCAGAGTTGTTGGGTGATCCAAACTCCCACTAAGCGAACCTTAAAAATAAAATTACAAAGATAATAAAGACTTTTCATTCCTTGGGTGACTTAGAGCTCCCTGAGCGAACTTGATTTAAAACAAGCTCCAAGGGCTTGAGTCGGTGGACGAGTGAATGAGTAGCTGAGCGAGCCTAGTTCGCTTGACAACTTTGAATACTATTAGTTTCAGGGTTTATGTCGTTGGACGAGTCATTTGTTCCCTAAGTAAGTATTCCTCCAGGGGTGTGTCACTAAGCAAAAAGAAAACTTGATGAGTGTGTCTGTAATGGTTAAAGTGATATGTGCTAATATGAAATATGGGGTTTAAATTATTAGTATGTTATTTATTGAATATAGTATGTTTTAAAATGTTGAAATACGATGAATATATGGATGGATGATGACTTTTGTAGTAATATTTAATGTTGGATTGCATACATGGTGAGGTTTTTGTATAATATTGTTAATTGTTTAACTTATATGAGATATGTGATACATATAAGGAAATAACGAGGAGTATCGTGGTTATGAAATGGGTATTATTTTAAGTGGTTGATAATATATTAAAAACTATGAAATGGTTTGGATAGATATGTGGTGTGCATGGTATGGATATGGCATTTCCTATGGAGGGATGCCATATTGGTAAGTTTAGTATTATGCATTGAGTAGTAGTCCACATATGAAGTTATCCTACTAAATTCACAAACTCATACAAAATGAGGTTTGTGTGGTGAAAGTTAAAGGAGGTTCCTATTACAGAATTTAGGGTACTTTTGATGATACTATAAGTGAATTAAATCTCTCATGAGGGATTGAGACCTAATAAATTTGGGTCGATTGTGATAATTTCTGTCATGATGTCATGGTAGGTGCATGATTTCGAGTACTTAATACATATTCCAAAAATTGAGTCCACAATAGGTCATGTTAGAAATATAGATGTGATGAATTGTCAAATGCATGACTCATGACTATGTTTATATAAGATGGTTTTATAATTTGAGATTGTAAAATACTATTAACTTATCCTATCTTCTGTGTTAATTTGTGGTTTATATGCATGACTCATGACTATGTTTATATAAGATGGTTTTATAATTTGAGATTGTAAAATACTATTAATTTATCATATCTTCTGTGTTAATTTGTGGTTTATCTACATGTGATGATATATATTAAATGTTTATGTGATGGTTTATTACTTAATACCTAATTTATAATAATTCATTTAGTAGTGTAAATATACTAAATTAGAATGTTACATCTTATCTAATATATTACGACATTTAAAATCATAAACATTTATATAATATGTTCACAACAAAGATTAATTTTAATTCACTATCAATATTCATATTTACTCTTCGTTATTTTCTTTTAATCACTTTGTGATTTGAACATCGAAGCTTAATTCTTATGTCCACTTCCATGCAATGTCATACTCAATCAATCGAGACCTTTCCTCACACTTAAAATGGTTTAAGAACGTCTCCCAGAAAAAAAAAAAAAAAACCCAAAAAAAATAAATTTTAAAAAAAAAAAAAATATTTTTTTTAAATAAAATAAAAAAAAGAAAAAAAAAAAAAAGGTTTTTTTTTTTAAATCTTAAAGTATGATTCATAGTATTTAAATATTAAAGAATTTTTTCTT
>Ga0214542_1013214_pt1 | contig 10086 bp, 2 predicted proteins | sample CNSS1metaG_FD_160096 | JGI IMG/M metagenome (GOLD analysis project Ga0214542, IMG submission 160096) | Root nodule microbial communities from cowpea collected in UCLA plant growth center, Los Angeles, California, USA - CNSS1 | ecosystem: Host-associated > Plants > Roots > Nodule | place: USA...
AGCAAGAAGACAAGATTGTTGCCATAAAGGTCCTAAACCTTCAAAAGAAAGGAGCTGACAAAAGTTTCATTGTTGAATGCAATGCACTTAAAAATATTAGACACAGAAATCTGGTTCCGACTTTGACATGTTGTTCTAGCACAGATTACAAAGGTCAAGAATTCAAAGCTATAATTTTTGAGTATATGACAAATGGAAGCTTAGAACAGTGGATTCATCCTGGTCCACCAAGTGCACGACACATGAGAAGATTGAGCCTTCATCAACGATTAAACATCACAATTGATGTTGCCTCTGCATTGCATTATCTGCACAATGAGTGTGAACAATTGATCATTCACTGTGATATAAAACCAAGCAATGTTCTTCTGAATGATAGCATGGTTGCACATGTGGGTGATTTTGGTATATCAAGACTTTTGTCAACTTTCAATCACACCACTTCTGGGCAAACAAGTACAAATGGAATAAAGGGTACAGTTGGCTATGCTCCTCCAGGTATTGTTTTCAGATTTTAATCGTTATTGTTTCTCTAAATTTTCACTTTGTTTTTGTCTACTTGTTATTTATCAATGTTATTTATTGACAATTTTCTGTATATATGTTAGAGTATGGAGAGAGGTACAAGGTGTCAACTTACGGTGACGTGTATAGTTTTGGAATTCTTATATTGGAAATGCTTACTGGAAGAAGACCTACGGATGAAATGTTTAAAGATGGTCAAAATCTTCGTAACTTCGTTGCAGTTTCAATTCCTAATAATGTTTTGCAGATTTTGGATCCAAGAATAATTTCAGAGTATGAAGCAACTGCAGTGGAGGAAAACTGTTGTAATCTTAATGCAGAGGCTGAAAAGTGTGTAGTTTCGCTTTTCAGAATTGGACTTGCTTGCTGTGTGGAATCACCAAAAGAAAGAATGGATTTGGTTGACGTTATCAGAGAGCTGAATCAAATCACCAAGGTTTCTTTTACCGGTGAGTAAAAGAGTTATACTAAACTTTCCCCCTATTGGACACAAAATAGTTATTACATTAAAAAATAATTATGTGTTTCAGTAAAATAATTATGATCTCCTTTTATAAATGATTTGGCAAGTAGAATGAAGTTTTCCTTTTCAAAATTAGTTATAAACTTAAATTAGTTTTACATTTTTAGTATATAAATAACTTTAATTTTCTTCCATTACCATCTTATCATAGATGAAGAGAAAATTTAAAAATATCTAACACTTTAAATTTAATGAAATTCTTGGACTTCAGGGGATGACTCTTGAATTAGAGATGAAATCAAATTCTGCATGATGATGGAAACAGAGATTGCTGGATAACTGCAAATAAAGTTAAACCGAGGGCAATATTGTTATCTAACTTTCCAGAGTTTTTGTATTTATCTAAATAAATCAATTCATTATCAATGCAACATTATTATGGACTTTAACAAATACAATGTTCCATGCACTCAATGTACTTATTGTGATTTTATATTTTTATTTCCTACATGACTCGTGATTTTTCAAACTATTGGAATTCTTAATAGGAAATAGGCTTAATTATTAATTTAGTCTTTTAATTTGTTGTTTTGATTCATTTTGATCCTTTATTATTTTTTAGTTCAATTTATATTTTTAATTTTTTTAAAAAGTTCAATTTAATCATCTTATTATTTTAATTCAATTTAATCTTTTTTATTTTTTAAAACAATCCAATGACCAAATTAGTAATTAAGCTTAATTACAATTTATATGTATATGTTAAAATAATTTTTTTGAATTTATATATCAAATCACTCCATACTTTCTTCTCTTCTAAGAGTCTTTCTCTTAGCATTTTGACATTACATTCCTTGAATTTTATATTGTCTGTGTGTACCAATTTTTTCATTCTCATTTATGTTTAATATGTTTCTTCTTTCTATTTCTATTGATGTTGTTTTTATTCTGTTTTGGATTTGTATTAGAATTAGAAATGCGTTTTTTTTGCCTAATTTTGTTTTTCGATACTTTTCAATTTATGAGTTTCTAAAGTTGTTTTGAATTTTTTTTACAAAACTATTAATTAGATTAGGGTTCAGTGTTTATTTATTAAGCTAAGAATTTACAATCAAAATATATATGAATTGATGAAGCTATTGAACAATTAAGAGGTATTCTTTCATTTTTTGAAAAGTACTCATGTAGGATTAACTTGATTCCTTTTAAGATTAAGAATATGGTGAGAGTTGATTAAGAAAGCCTAGTGAGCAAATGGATTTGAAAATGCATTTATTTTTGTCAAGGAAATTTCGTATGAAATGAATATAGAACCTAAGTTTTATGAAAAACATATTAGACGCAAAAAGAAAATGAGAATGTTAAGAATGAAATTGTAAAATCTCTTCAAGAATCATTTAGAATTGATTACTTTTTATATACTACCACACTTCTAAATAAATTTGAACAATTTAAAATATATGAAGATATTTTTTGGTTTTTTATTTAATGTTAAAAAATTAAAGTTGCTAGATTGCATATTTTTGAGAAAAAAAATGCTTAAACCTTGAAAAATCTTTAAAATATGATAATTTATTTGATATTGATGAATTTAATTTATTTTCAAAATTAAATATTTTAAAAGAAATTATAGGTTTGAAAAATGATAAACCAATTGACATTCTTAATCATATAAAAAGAATAAATTATTTTTCAAATGCATATATAGCATATAAAATAATGTTAACAATTTTAATGTCACTTGCTTCCGAAAGGAGTTTCTCAAAGTTAAAGATAATAAAAACTTATTTAAAATTAGACATGTTTCAAGAAACATTAAATTGATTTGCCTTATAATCTACTGAAAAAAAATGTTAAACCTAATAAAAATAAATTTTAAATGAAAATTCTTATTTTTTAAGTTTGTTTTAGACCTTCCAAACACTTAAACCGCCCACCCACACCCACCCACACACACACACACACGCATACACAGACACCCACGCACGCACACACATACACATATGATGCTCACTTCCCATTGGTCTCATCGACCTTTTACATATCCCTCATGGTATTGCAGATATGGATTGTAGATCCGCAATCAATCCATCATGTGTAATGATTAATACTAGTAGTATATATTCATAACAAACAAAAGCAAAATGATTACCTTTCTTAGCCAATTCTTAAATTTTGGACAACTTTTTTTTCATATGTCTCTTCCTTTTATAGAAGAAATACTTGGACTTCTTCTTTACAATCGACTTAGTAGACATTTTTCCCTTTCGATTAACCTAATTCTTTTTATTAAGAGAAGTAATCAAGTTCATCATTTTACCTGCCTCCATTACCAAAATTTCTTCTTAATAGATCACTTATTCTTATATGTGTTATGATAAATTTTAAAAGAAACTTACTAATGAGATAAAGTACACAAAATATAATGTACTAGGAAGAAATCTGAAATGGTCAGAGGCGGATCATCATGGGTGCAGGGAGGGGCCTTGGCCCCCCAAAAATTTTGAAAATTTTTTTATATAGATATTTTGATTTTTTTATTATAAATATTAGGTATTTTGATTTTATTTTGTTTTAAATATTTTATTTCTTTTATAAACATAATAACTAATACTAATAAATAATAAAATATAAAATCAAATATAATAAAGAATAAAGATTAAAAAGATTTATCAAGATATTTTTTATTATTTGTTTTCATCATAGATTGTGTTTTTCATAAATTGTTTTCATATTTCATTCTCATTTGGTTTCTTTTGTTTCTGAAAAGAAAAAGATCTATTATTTCTTCTCTTATTTCTCCTTTATTCTCTTCCATCTTCGGGGAAGAAAAGAAGAAAGTAATTCTTTCGTCTCATTTGATAGTGAAATATTAATTCAATAATTTATTTAATGAGCCTATTTTATATGTCTAATGTCTATGTCTTGAATTTCTTACAAATTGTTTTCATCTTCCATTCTTACCTATTTTCTTTTCTTTCGGAAGAGAAAAAGATTAATTATTTTTGCTTTCATCTCTCAACTGTTCTCTTCCATTCGAATAAATAAAGAAGAAGGTAATTCTCTTTTGTCTCACTTGATAGTGAAATATTAGTTTAATAATTTATTTAATGAGCCTCTTTTATATTAATTTTTTATTTTATCAACATAGAAGAAAAAATGATTGTACTGTGTGTTTTATAATTGAATTTTAAATGTGGTTTGATTATCATCGAATTTTCTTTTGGTATTTATGTCTCTCAATTTTTTATTAGATTATGATAAATCATTTTTTAGTATTATTTTTTTAAATAGGTATATTGATGAAGAATAAAGGAATAGATTATTTAAATAGGTATATTGATAAATCATTTTTGGTATTTATGCCTCTCAATTTTCTTCGTATACTTCATTTTTTATTGTGTGAGTGACAATAATGAAATGTATAAATTTTGGATGTATTATTTGGGCACCCCCAACAATGTTGGTCAAGATCCGCCACTGGAAATGATAACCTCCAAGGCTTTCAGTTGAGCCATAATGTTGCTTATGTGCACTCCTTTAATCTCGATGAACTTTAAGGATTAAAATTGCATGATAAAAGTGTTGGTAAGACATTTATCCATCAATATTCTTTAGTAAATATTTTACATTGTCATGTTGATCAAGAGAACCCCCGATTCTAAAAAAAACTTATGGTTCTTGTGAACTTTTCAAATAGACAATTTGACTTCTCTCTCTTTTCATAAAAATCAACAACATCTTCGATGCTTGTCTCAATAATAAGAGATGGTTATGGTTTTCTAATAGCATAATCAATGTCCATCTAATCCAACGGAGAAGAACTATTTTCTTCCAAAACTTATAATCACCCTCTTTTAGTTTGGGAATAGCACAATTGATACTAAAGATATTCATAGAGTAAGAAATTACAAATTCTTAAAATGGTCATCATAATTTGATACTATAACAAATATCATGTTTTACCAATGCACATGTTTTAATCAATAAATGTAGTGATATAGATCTTATATGTGCGTTAAAATCATACACAATTAAAATCATTATAAACAAATTATAAAACTATAACTATGTTCTTTCTTTTCGATTGTTGTTAACAATTTAAGAAGTTTAATCAAATATTTCATCTTAATCAATCAAATAAACGTAAGAAAATTCATATGGATAACTTTCATCGTATCATATATAATTAATGATAAATATTAATCAATCAAGATGTTGTTGCTATTATCAGATTCATTAAAATTATATTCAGCACTCAAACACTTACAAATAAATATTTGCGTCAATATCATTTGAAATAAAAAATAAACGGTCATATTCATATGTAAAACTTTAAATACACAACTTAATATCTATAATCTATACTAAGCCCAACACTATATATAGTCCAGATAACACAATGTTTGAAAATTTAATTCCCAAAAAATTGATACAAGAATCGAACCCACAACAGAAGCAAGACTTACTACACAATAAACACATGATAAAATATTTATTTCGCATGCATAAAAAACAAAGTATACGCTCTTTATTATTTTAATAAAAGAAAGGTTGTGGTTTGATTCATTTTCGTTTTAAAAATAACTACATTCATTGTCCAAAATGTTGTCGTTGCCACAAAGAAGAGGAAAATGCTCTGCATTGCACGAGTACACAGCGTAGATCTCATACTCTTTGTAGCAATTACATCAAGTAAGTTCTTTAAATACAAATATATAATAAATATGGACCTTAATATGATTACGTTTTTGTTTTGAAATTAATTATCTGAAAGGTTGTATTATTTTGATTCAACAAGTTTTTTTACCAACTTAATACTTGGTAGTATATAAGTAAACTATATAACTTACCTAAGAACAGAGACAGCATCATCTACTAGCTTCCACTTCTTAACCAAAATGAAGTATTTTTCTCGTACACTACTTACATTTTTGGTCTAATTCATCTTTTTTTTTTTCCTCTTTACACTAAAAGTATTATGATTTATTCCATACATGACTGTCTTTTATATTTATTAAGAATTTAAATATGAGTCTAAATCTCACATTGAAAAAGTTAAACACCATATAAATATGAAGACCCATAAATCCTCTCTCAAAATTCAACAGTGGTATCAGCACCTGATTCATGCGGTAACCAGCTTAGACTAGATCTGATAGTGGGTCACATAAACGTGTCCCTCCAAACTTTTGTAAAATTAAAAAAAAAAAATAGCTTACACATGATTAATGATTAATGTATCAATGTTTTCTCATATAATTTATCCAAATTCTTATTTTGAATTCTAAGAAATCTATTTCAAATTTTTTTCTTTTAATAGTGTTTGTAAAAAATTGTCCATAGTATATGAAAAAACTTTTCAAAACCAACCCAAATGCAATACTAGACATCAAAATCAATAATTAAGTGAAAAGAACTTGATTATTTGATTTAATAAAAATGTAATACAAGTTATTAGTATTTCTTTCATGTTTTACACATTATAATATATTTCTATATTTTTTTATAACCATATTTTATTTTACTTCATCTTACATTTATTTATACTTTTTTTTTCATTTTCATATATTTTTTTTTCATTTTTCCAATACTTAAATTCAAAAGTCTGTGGAACAAGACTTTATTTTATTTGTTCGTTTTTTTTATGGGTGAGTTGACCGACTACTACCCCACCAGCACCTCTCATTTTCCATGTATTGTCACTCTCATGTAATCTAAGCCACCTATTTAAAAAATAAAAAATGAAAAATAAATAAATTCAATTTAATTATCGTGTTCATCACGGTATTATTTAATCATTATGTGTTTTTAAAAAAAATAAAAATGTTAAATATTAATTTTGAATGAGAATTGAAATTAATTTTTTTCTGAAATTTTGAATTAATTTAGTTCTCAAATTTAAAAATGTGTAAAGTTAATTATTTTAATTAAACTATGTTAAAGTTCATTTATTTTTAGAAAATATTTTGAAATGTCAAATAAATTTAAGTTGCTGAAAAAATAGATTGAATTAAAATTTTAAAAAATAATTAATTTCAATTCTTTTAAAATTTTATGAAAAAATAAAAAATAAAAATATATTTAATCCATATAAAAATTATGTTAAATTTTGATATAATTTAATATTATGTAAATCAAATTTATTAGATTTGCAACTGCATTATACATTTCCATTTTTAAGTTAAAAAAAAAAAAAGCATATACAAACTAATACTACGTGAGTAGAAAAATTAGTTATTTCTTAATTATACTTTAATTTTTTGGTCTAAATAAACTTAATATTCCATAAAAATATACTTGGCTCAAAAAATTCAAGTATTACACTTTGTCGTCAACTTTATTGTCAACTCGACTTAAGATACTAGACTTTTCATGAGAATAATGACATATAAGCGTAACTAATCAACCATTTTGTATATATCATTAATTTATTATTATTATTATTGTTATTATTGTTATCCACCTATTTCAAAAAAAAAAAATTCAATGTAGTTATCGTAATCATCACTGTGTTATTTAATTATTATGGGTCTTTTTTTAAAAATAAAAATTATGCTAAACCTTTGAGATGAGTCAATATTATGTGAATCAAATTTATCAAATTTGCAACTGCATTAGACATTTCCATTTTTAACTTAAAAAAAAGGCATATACAAACTAATACTCTGCGAGCAGAAAAATTAGTTATTTCTTAATTAAAATTTTAATTTTTTTTTGTCAAAATAAACTTAATATTCCATAAAAATATACTTGAGCTCATAAAATTGGTATTTCACTTTGTCGTCAACTCTTTATCGTCAAGTCGACTTAAGATACTAGACTTTTCAAAAAAATATTAAAGACGGGTAAACGTACTAATCAACCATCTTATATACATAATTAATTTTATTATTATTATTATTATTATTATTATTATTGACATCACAAGGGAAAATGCTACCACATTCAATTACGAAAGTCTATATAACTTAGCTAACAGAGAAACCATCATCTACTAGCTTCCACTTCCTAAACAAAATGAAGTTTTTTTCTCTCACATTGCTTCCATTTTGGTCTATACTCATTCATCTTTTCTCTCTCTTCATATTGAAATCACTATGGTTTACTCCACACATGACTGTCTTTGCATCAAAAAATGAAACCGATCATTTTGCGTTGCTGAAGTTCAAGGAATCCATATCCAGTGATCCAAATAGAATCTTGTTTTCATGGAATACTTCTACACACTTCTGTAACTGGCATGGAATCACGTGCAATTCTATGCTTCAAAGAGTTACAGAGTTGAATTTGATAGGATACAATTTGAAGGGATTCATATCTCCACACATAGGCAATCTATCTCACATGACATATTTCAACATTGAAAACAACAGCTTCTACGGAGAAATCCCCCCAGAAATAGGTAAGTTGTCAAAACTCCAATACCTTTCTGTTGCAACTAACTCATTGTTGGAAGGAAAATTTCCTTCAAACCTTACCTCTTGCACTGACCTCAAAATATTGTTCCTAAACGGTAACAGCTTGACTGGTAAAATACCAGTCGAAATTGTCTCACTTCAGAAACTTCAACAATTGTACCTCTACAAGAACAATTTTTCTGGAAGAATCCCATCCTTCATGGGGAATCTTTCATCCTTAACCGATCTCTCTTTAGGTTCTAACAACTTTAATGGAAACATTCCACAAGAAATTTGTCGTCTCAAACGTTTGACATTTCTATCATTAGTTATCAACAAATTGACAGGAGCATTTCCTTCTTGTTTTTATAATATGTCATCTCTTATTGGATTCGCTGTGACCGTAAATCAACTTAACGGCTCTTTGCCATCCAACATGTTCCACACCCTCTCCAATCTCCAAGTACTTGAAATTGGTGCGAATCAATTCTCAGGACCAATCCCATCTTCCATAACAAATGCATCCATCCTTTCAATACTTTATATGATTGATAACAATTTTTATGGCCATGTTCCAAGTATGGGGAAGCAAATACATCTTAAATATCTAAACTTAGGTGAAAACAATCTAGGTGAAAATTTACCCAACGATTTGGAGTTTTTAAAATCATTGACAAACTGTAGCGAGTTGCAAATTTTGTCTTTGGCTTACAATAATTTTGGAGGTCGTTTGCCAAATTCTTTGGGCAATTTATCCACCAAACTCAGTGAATTCTATATCGGGGGCAATCAAATATCAGGAGATATTCCAGCCACATGTGGAAATCTAATTGGCTTAATTCTTTTTACAATGGAACAAAATCTCCTTCATGGAATTATTCCAACAACTTTTGCAAAGCTACAGAAGTTGCAACTATTGGTCTTAAGAGGAAACAAATTGTCAAGCTTAGGAACCTTCATAGGCAACCTCAGTCGACTCTATAAATTGGACGTGGCAGAAAACATGTTAGAAGGAAGTATTCCTCCAAGTCTAGGAAATTGCCAATCTTTGCAACATTTAGACCTTTCCCAGAACAATCTCACGGGAACCATACCATTGCAGGTTTTCAATCTTTCATATCTAACTAATGCATTCTCATTGTCACAAAACTTGTTGAGTGGTAATATACCAGAAGAAGTGGGCAACCTCAAAAATCTCAACTTACTATATTTGTTTGAGAATCGTCTCTCTGGTCACATTCCTGAAACTATTGGAGAATGCATAATGTTGCAGGAACTCTATTTGGAAGGGAATTCTCTACAAGGAAGCATCCCTTCTTCTTTGGCATCACTCAGAGGTCTTCAAAGGTTAGACCTCTCCCGAAACCTCTTGTCTGGATCAATTCCTAGTGTTCTGCAGAGCATTTCTTTGTTACAATATTTCAATATATCATTTAACATGCTGGATGGTGAGGTACCAACTAAAGGCATATTCAGTAATGCAAGTGGGATAATTGTTACTGGAAATAGTAAGCTTTGTGGAGGTATTTCAAAGCTGCATCTACCATTATGTCCTGTCAAAGCCACCAAAAAAGCAAAGCATCACTCACTCCGATTAATAGCAATTATAGTAAGTGTAGTTGCTTCTCTTCTCATATTGTTGGTTATTCTAACAATCTACTGGATGAGGAAAAGGAGTAATAAACCATCTTTGGATTC
>Ga0214542_1013216_pt1 | contig 10084 bp, 10 predicted proteins | sample CNSS1metaG_FD_160096 | JGI IMG/M metagenome (GOLD analysis project Ga0214542, IMG submission 160096) | Root nodule microbial communities from cowpea collected in UCLA plant growth center, Los Angeles, California, USA - CNSS1 | ecosystem: Host-associated > Plants > Roots > Nodule | place: USA...
TATATATATATATATATATATATATATAATACTTCATCCTTTACCTCTAAGTGAGGTAGCTAAGGATCAAGTACAAATGAAGCTTAAGAGAGAGGAAGAAAAAAAGGGAAAAGAAGTTCAAAAGTAGAGAGTAGGTAGTTGAAGGTGGGGAAATTAGTGTTTCTTCCCCAAGGTCATTCAACCCGAAGCCCTTTCAACTAAAAAATCTTTAGAAAATATGCTTAATGAAGAACAACCTTCACACCTCTTGTTGTGTCAAGGAACACTCATATAGACTTCTAGTGAATCTTCCACTAAGTCTCTACCTTCTTCTATTGAAAATCTATTGAAAGAATTTGAGGATGTGTTTCCTAAAGAGGGACCGATTAGTCTTCCACCTTTTAGTGGAATTGAACATCAAATTGATTTTGTGCTTGGGGCTAGTCTACCAAATAGACCAGCTTATAGGACTAATCCTCAAGAAACAAAGGAGATAGAGACACAAGTACAAGATTTATTAGATAAGGATTGGGTTTAAAAGAGTCTTAGTCCTTGTGTTGTGCCTGTCTTATTGATTCCAAAGAAAGATGGCAAGTGGAGAATGTGTTGTGATTGTAGAATCATCAATAATATTACAATAAAATATAGACATCCAATCCCTACACTAGATGATATGTTGGATGAATTGCATGGTTCCATTGTGTTTTTTAAAATTGATCTTAAAACTAGGTATCACCAAATTCACATTAAAGAAGGTGATGAGTGGAAAATTGCTTTCAAGACCAAGTTTGGGTTATATGAATGCCTAGTAATGCCTTTTGGCCTTACTAATGCACCAAGCACTCTCATGCGTCTTATGAATCATCTCTTGAGGGATTATATATGAAAGTTGGTTATAGTTTATTTTAATGATATTTTAGTGTATAGTAAGAGTTTGCATAATCATGTAATGCATCTTAGGTCAGTCCCCTCAATTCTTAGGGTCAATCTTTTGTTTGCTAATGTAGATAAGTGCATTTTTTGTGTTGATAGTGTCATTTTCTTAGGCTTTGTGGTCAATAAAGATGGGGTTCATGTGGATCCCACGAAAATCAAGGTTATTCAAGAATGGCCTAGTCCTAAAAATGTAGGAGAAATGAGGAGCTTCCATGGTTTGGCAAATTTCTATAAAAGGTTTGTTCCTAATTTCTCTAGTCTAGCTTCACTACTTAATAAGTTAGTGAAGAAAGATGTTACATTCATATGATGGCAAAAACAACAAAAAGAGTTTGATGAATTAAAAGAAAGATTGACCAAGGCACCTGTCCTAGCATTGCCAAACTTTGCAAAAACCTTTGAACTAGAATGTGATGCCTCGAGAGTTGGTATAGGTGCAGTATTATTGTAAGAAGGTCATCCCATTGCATATTTTAGTGAAAAACTCCATGGCGCTTCTCTCAATTATTCCACCTATACATTGTATGCACTTGTATGCCTCGAGACAAATAAAGGCACCCACCACAAAAATAGAGTTCTTTTCAGTTTTCTACACTTTTAAATTAAACATTTTAAATTATTTTATTAGATGCATTCCTTTGGTATTAGATAAGTTATTTGTAAGTATCTTTTGGGGAAAGCATGGGAATATTATTTTGAAAATTGGTTGAAAAAGGAAGTAGGACATCGACACTTTTGTATTAGAACTGATTTTGAAATTTATGAGTGTAAGGAAGGAAGGAGGAGTAGCAGTGAATGATTTAGGAAAGATACTTTGTGTAGATAATGCACGATTGAACATTGATAAAAGATATGAACCTAACTAGTAAGAATTGAGAACCAAACATTGTGAGATAAATTGAGTGAAGCACCTTGTGCTAATCTAAATTCCTAATTTTTTGTTAAATGTTTGTCTTTGACCTGCACACAACGAGGTGAGGAAAGGATTAAGGAAAATTTTGTTCTTATATGAGCTAGAGCCAAACAACCACCTTAAATTTGAATCAAATATCCTATTTGAGCCATGAGCCTTGAAAATACACGCCCTAGCCTGAAAACTATTTATAACCTATCTTTCTCACTAATGAGAAAGATGGAACTACATGTGCATGAATTAAAAAGTAGTTGTACAAACAAGGACAAACAATGAAAACCATAAAAATAGGAAAATTTGGTCAAAACGACTCAATGAAAAAGTTGATATACCTCATAGGATAGAATTAAGATTCATAAAGCATAGCCAAAATGATGGAAAAATGGTTTACTTGAATGCCAAAGGATGGAAGAGGACCAAGGCACTCTTCACTGAATTGCGAAATTGATGCCAATGATGGAACATGACCCAAATGTAGGAATAGGCTTTGGTGCCAAATGATGGAAACCCACTTCATGAATGTTGAAGTTGCTTCCATGGAGATGATGCGCCTGGATGCGCAATCTTGAAACGATGAATGAGAATTTGTTTGGAGAGTGGTTTAAATGTGTGTCGTGAAGGAGGTTGGGTCAATCCTCAAGGAAAAAGGTCTAGGAGAAGTCAAGAAGATAACTTATACTAGTGAACTTAGAAAGGGCGAGCTGCATATTTGGAAGGATTTCTCTATATTATTTCCAATTGAATTTACAATGCTTAGGCACTCCTATTTATAGAATTTAGGAGTGAACCCAAGCATAAAAAAGATACAAAGAACCTTGAAACTAACAAGCTCTAGAACTTTAAAGAGTGACTAATGAGTTGATGAAGGATTGACCACTCAAAGAACCATGGAGACTCCCCCAAGGAGAATTACTAGGAGCATGACTAAAGGGGAGGATCCTTCTTCTATGTCTCTTTCTTTATTTTCCATCTTAATTTCTTGATTTCCCTAAGTTGACTTGGTTGACTTAATTTTGGTTACCTTGTTGACCTTTGACTATGGTTGATTCATTGACCAAAATTATTTAAACTTAAGCCAACATGCTAATCCTTGTTTAAGTTGTTTTGTAGGTTAATTTTGTAGAGAAAAGCTTGATAGGTGGCGCATGGTGATTGGAGGGCATGGATGATGTGGAGGAGAGAGTAAAGCAAAAGCAAAAAAGCATAAAGCAAAAGTAGACATTGTACCTTTTGTCTCTTTTGCTCTTTATGCTCCTTTGCATGATTTGGAGACCACTTTTGTCTCGTCCTCCACCCTTTTGGCCGAGAATCAACATGGGAAGCAACATCACCATCTCATTTTGTGCCTAGCTTGAAGATGCTTCTAGAATTAGGGTTTCATTGCTTTTCTAGTTAGCCCTTTTCATCTTTTGTACTTTTCTTAGACTATCTATTTAAGGGGAGCTCTTCCACTTGTAAAAGGGTTGAATACTTTGAATCTAAACACTCTTGTTTTCAACCTCATTTCGTGAGTTATCCCTCCTCCCGAGGAGTGGAAGAACTATTGCCTTATCTTGCTATGCAAGTGGCGACACCATACACTCATCTCTAGAGCTTGGTTTGGCTTTGCCTACTCTATGAGTGGCGTGCTCCACTTCCATAACCACTACTATCTTCTCTTCCATTTTATTTGTTCTTCTTCTTTCATTGCATTTTCGTTTTTGGTTTTGCTCTTGTTTTTTTCGTTTCTAAGCACCTTAAACTATTTATTCTCCTATTGAACTCTTGTAAAGGAACATTCACATCTAGATAGATGGCTATCTTAATGTCCAGTGGGGATTTCCTTGAGTTTTCTTTAAACAACTCCTTACCATATTCATAATCTTAAAAGGAAACAAGATAATCCTTCATCATGAGTTGTCAATTTCATGCACCAAGTTAACTACCTAATGTTCTAAGGGTTAATTGAGGCCCAAGCAAGCCGAAATAGGACCTTAGTTCGGATAGTCAATTAAGAATAAGCTTGTAAACCGAAATTGCACATTTGTGGGACGCTGCCTGATTTAATCGATTAGGTTATTTACATAATCGATTAGATTGAGTTGTCACATATTGGCCAAAATACAAGGCCTAAAGGAAATATAAGCTTGGCCAAAATACAAGACCTAAAGGAAATACTTATTTACATTTTTACAAAGCTAAGGGAAGGAAAAAAAAGCTTAATACACTATCTTCCACAAAAAGAAGATGATTAGGGCATGACTTACCATGAAGCAATGTAGGACATTCCTAGAAGAGTGACTAAAAGCATTTAGAAGAGAGACATTTAACCCTTCTTTTTCCTTGTTTTCTATTTCCTTATGTTGACTTTTCCTAAGTTGACTTTTGTTGACTTGACTCTGGTCGACTTGTTGACCATAGTTGATTTGACTTAAGTTGACATGTTGACTATTTTTCTTGTTTGTTTTGTAGGTTAAACTTATGCTAATTCAGAGGAGCTTTGCACTACTTAGAGTGCAATAGAGCTTTGGCCTTGCAACCAAGCTCACATGTGCACAAAGGAGGAGAGGGAGGCCTTGTATACCTTCTAGAATGTGGTCCCAAACCACACATGTAACGTTCTAGCCGAAAATTACTTATTAAAAATAAATAAGAAATAAAATTTAATAAACATCATATATATTCTCGCAATTTCCCAAAAATGTGGGAAAATTAAGTCTTCAAATGTCGCATATGTGAAAAAAATAAAATTGCAATATTCATTTATTACAAAACCAAATCCTCGGTAATAAATAAAAAAATTACAAAAGGAAAATCCATGATGAAATTTAAGAAAATTGTCCCATAGTGATCCCCATTCCATCTCTCTATGCATCTGTATGCTCACCTGCATCAACATCTGCTCCCATGTAACGAGTTACATGATCATCGCCAAACACACACAGATAGGGTGAGCTCAGTTAAATAAATCAAACACATATCAAATAAATATAAATTACATCATCTCATAACATAACCCGGGTTAGTCTACTCTTTCCCTTTTTTCTTAGATCTCCATTTCCAATACTTGCATTAGACGTCTATTATTTCTATACCCTTTAGGTGAGATCAATGATCGATCTTCGCTGCACGAGTGTCTACTCGCCCCTCTGACTATAGGCCACCACCTGATATTCCACACGTGGGAATAACTTTGCCACAACATCTCACCGTGACACCAAGTGGAGCTCTCCAAAACAAACATAAGTTTGTAGTTGTTCCCAGGCTACCAAAGCTCTATCAGAATGCACTGAAGAGGGCAATCACCCGAAACCTCGCCGTACGAGCCATAACTCGCACACTCCACTAGACTTCCTAAACCACCAAGCTACAACCTAGAGTGATCACGTGTTACCCCAATACAAGATACACTCATAACTGGGTCCCTAGCCAAAGCCTCGCATCATGAACATCACCTAAAACTATGTAGAAACCTTTCCTCGCGCACAATCACTGAACCAAAACCGCCTGGCACGCATCTCACGCCGCTAGGCAAAATCTGGGTCTAGACCGCTTTGCGGGCATCTCACACCGCCAGGTGCCACGCGCCATCAGAGGTGCTGCTGCACCGTCACCACCTGGCAGGCCCAAGCCTACCACCAAGCGCCACGCACCATCCAGGTCATCTGCTGCACCACTTCTGCCTGGCGGAACCAACACTACCGCCAGGCGCCTCGCACATACAGGGCCCACTGCCACTATTTTAAGTTGATATCGCCTGGCGGCTCGCCCTCGCCGCTAGGCGCCATACTAGTAGCGCAATTGTTACTAATTATTGGCACATTGAACAGGTCCTACGGGACCTCAAATCACACATTTCACAAACTCACATCACATGTGCAATTATCCATTTATGCTAAAATAACTCAATCATAATGAACACATCTTAATCAAGTCAATAAGACAATTATTCTCATTTATACACACCATGTTTTCTTTTATATACTGAATTGAACTCTATCCTATTCCACTTAATATAATCCAAATATTATAACAATACAAATCAACAATTAAATATATCATGCCTTCCAGATTGTCAATAATATATATGTACTTTTGGAATACACTAGTATGGATGCATATAATCTTCATCACTTCAAGACATCACTCAGCATAATCCATTCGTGAGTATAAATCTGATAAGCATTTTTACACACTTTGCACCTATCATTTTCTCAGTTCTTAACATACAATTTAATTAACTATGAATCCCCTTCTACTTCACATTCCACATTACAACTCAACCTGTTAACCTTATCATGCTTACTAATTCGAGTCTATCACATACCACAACGCATTTAATTTCCCACTCAACCACTCCCGTCATGTGAACACACCCAGAACAATTTTCTGCTAGTCTGATGGGGCACCTAGCGGCATCCTCCGCGCCGCCAGGCGGTGCGTGAAGAAATTGGGTTCTGCTTAGGTTTGTTCGCACCAACCGTGACTTCCACACACCCCAATTATACTACCAGTTCCAATTAGCGTTTTTAATCTAAAGTATGAGTGGTGACATCACACGAGTCTATGTCAGTTTATTTCCATACTATTATCATACAAGCAATCCAATAATTCAACCTGACACAATGTTTCATTATTTCAACACCCCGTAAACCCCAACCCCATATGGAATCCCAATTCATACCAATTCCGCACAATATTCAATTCACCACAGTTTTTCTTCTTTCAATACATTTATACACACATACAAAATTAATTCTAACAACACAAATATCACAAAACTCCGCACGAACCAGAAAATAGACAAAACTAATGGCGTCGCCTGGCGGGCCACGGAAAGCCGCCGGCGGTTCAAGAAAAATCAAGAAAGTAGGCTTAACACGCATGTGTCACCTGGCAGCGCATGAGCTGCCGCTAGGCGGTTTCTGGAAAAAATCCAAAAACACGATAAATGAGGATAAATAGATTCTACACTTCCATTATGATTCAAAACATATATTCATGCGATAACAGAGTGAAAATAAACAGTAAGAACTCCCCTAACCTGGATTTCCTTTCCAAATTTGAGAATTCCTACACTTCCCACTCCTTAGCAATGAGCCTCTCCTTGCCTTCTCTCAATCTCCTTCCCAACTTGATACCAATCTCCCCCCACTCTCTATTTTTTCAGTACTATAGGTGTGTTTGTGCAGAAAGATTGCTCTGCCTTTCTAATTTCTCTCTTATTTCCTTTCCAAAACCTTAGTTTTAATGGCCATGAAGAGAAAAAACGAAAATTGCATTAATCTTGTGTTTAATGGTTAATCAATGATTGTTCAATGGTTTTCTACTCGTTCCAGCTGCCTTCTTAGACAGCTAGGGTTTCTCTACCCTTCCCATTCATGCCAACAATTGAATTTAGCAAAAAGAAATCATTTTGCTTAAGCCAAGGTTTGAACCCATCACCACACAATTGCAATTCAAGTGCACAACCAATTCAACCAAGTCATATTTCATGATAATATCATACATCAAATATTATATCCCTACTTGTCACACCAAGCATCTCTTAAAAAAAACTAACAATTAAATAACACACAATTGACACACATAGGACTCAAACCCAAGTCCTCTCATAAAAATCAAGTGCTCTCAACCATTTAAGCTAATACTTTCCACGTCATGAAGGTTAGCATTTAATCCCATAAAGGCTTCTCTTACCCACATTTATTAAATAATTATTTATTTAATTATTTAAATTTAGTGGGTCTTACAACACACATGAGAGAGAAGCTTGGTAGCCAAGCTAGGTCACCTTCCACACCAAAGTTTTCACCTTCGGACCTAGTTTCTAGAAGCTTTCTTTTTCTTTATTTAAAGACACCCCTATGCTTTGTTTGCTTTGCTAAAAGGCCCCTCACCATCACCTATTTAAGGGGCTCTCCTAGACTTGTAAACGGGTTGATTCTTTGGAGTTAATATACACAATATTCAACCATTTGGTGAGGTGTTCTCTCTTTAGAGTGTGATCTTCACGAGCCTTATCTTGAGCTAAGTCTCAAGTGGAGACATCACTCATTCATCTTTGGGTTGGTTGCCTTTGTGACCCACATAGTGGCGTGACATCACTTGAATCCCCTCCCCTTTCATGTCTTCCATCTTTTACTTCATCTTTTTATTATTTTTTATTCGATTTTTATGTTAACTTTGAGTTCTTATTTTTGTTTCTTTGAGTAATTGAATTCTTTTCTCCTCTAGAGCTCTTAGAACTGAACATTCACATCTAGATAACCTTAGTTATCTTAAGGTCTAGGGGAATCTTCTTAGAGCTTGCTTAATCACCACAACACCATATTTAGTAAACATTAAAATGGATTTGTATCAAAAGAGCTCTTTGAAGTCTTTCTTCTTCTTCCATTCTCCTAGCCATGGCTCATGTTGTAGCTCCCTGGATGGGTTTCCATCATACCCTCCCTCGTGAAGACGATTTGTCCTCAAATCGGAAATATATCTAAGAAACCATAAATGTGATTGTTTATTTCCTCCTAGATCAAAGATATACTTGCAATATCCATTGAAAGAAGATTGAATAAGTTTTTGTACCAAAGTAATAGTATATCTAAAGAAAAGAACAAGGAATTTTTGTATTTTTGAAATGATTTTCTTTAGATGTAATAAGGCCTAATTTAAAAAAATGTTTGTGTCCACTTTGAGTTAATTCTATCTTGTAATGCAACATTAACTCAAAGTGTGATTTTTGAAAATCTACAGAGGAGTTTAAAACAATGGGAGTGGAAATGGAGTTAAAAACTCTTCAAAAGTATATGTTCCAATTAAGAAATAAGAATCATTAATGAAATGGGAAGAGGTAAAAGATTTGAAAACTCCCTTTAAAATTTATGATTTAGTTATAATAGGGGAAGTGGGAGGTGTCTTTAATAGCACTTCCTCATTGAGTAGGATTTCTTCTCTCTCCTTTTCTCTTATCTCAACTTTCCATGTACACTTAGTAGGAGATCAAGAACAAGTTGATCTAGTAGTCTTAGAATTTGAGGGTTATGCCATGACATGGTGGCTTCAAATTTGTATGAATTCTAATGACCAAGAGCCACCTACAGCCTCTTAGATAGACATTAAAACTTTGATGCAACTAGGTTTGTACCCTCCTACTATAGGAGGGAGACTCTTTTGAAGCTCCAAAGGCTTCAACAAGGGACTTTGTATGTGAATGATTATGCTAAATTGTTGAAGTCTCTATTTCTCAAAGTAAGACTTCAATCTGAAAGTGAAAAGGAAAATGTAGCTAGGTTTTTAAGTGGTCTTAGGAGGTAAATACAAGATGCGATAGAATTATATGGGTACTATTGTCACTTAGCCATCAAAGTTGAAACTCAATTGGAAAAGAAAAATAGGCCAAAAGGAGTAGTTCATATACTTACTATTACACTAATACTTGTAAGGGAAAAGAAAGAAAACATGATAAAATGCCTTCCAAAAGCTCCCACGATCCACCTGCAAACTATCAACACCCAATTTCGTCTATGTAACAATGATAAAAATAATAATAGAAAAAATTAATTAAAGTTCAATTGAGAAAAATAAATAAATAACTAATAAAATAAAAAGGTAAAAAAATATGTTTTAGTTTGAGAAAGAATAAATATCTATGTTTATTTTATTTATTATTATTATTATTATTATTTTGTTATTTATTTATTTTATTTTTAATTTAATTTAATTTTTTTGTTCATTTATTTGTGCTTTTTTATTTTATTTTTATTTTTATTATTACTATTATTTTATTATTATATTATTTTTCTTTCTTTTTATTATAGTTCCATTTTGTTTTACGTCTCTTATTCTATTTTAATAAAAAAAAGAAAAAAAACAAAAGAAAAGAAAAAAACAACAAAAAAAGTGAAGGAAAAAGAAAAAAGAGAGAGAGCTAGAGGTTAACGTAAGGTCCTTGTTATGAAGGAAAAAGAAAAAAGAGAGAGAGCTAGAGGTTAACGTAAGGTCCTTGTTATGAGCAGACTCATGCCTTTTTAGAGCAGACTCATGCCTTTTTAGAGCAGACTCATGCCTTTTTAGAGCAGACTCATGCCTTTTTAGAGCAGACTCATGCCTTTTTAGAGCAGACTCATGCCTTTTTAGAGCAGACTCATGCCTTTGAAGAATACAAAATCTTTGGATTTCTTTTTGTTTCATGCGTAAGAGATTTTGGGCAGCGGGTTTTGAAATTTCAAGAATGATAAATTATAATTGGTTTTCTTTAAAGGATTAGAAGCACTTGGAGTA
>Ga0214542_1013217_pt1 | contig 10084 bp, 6 predicted proteins | sample CNSS1metaG_FD_160096 | JGI IMG/M metagenome (GOLD analysis project Ga0214542, IMG submission 160096) | Root nodule microbial communities from cowpea collected in UCLA plant growth center, Los Angeles, California, USA - CNSS1 | ecosystem: Host-associated > Plants > Roots > Nodule | place: USA...
AAAAAAATAAAAAAAAAAATAAAAAACCCCCCCCCCCCCCCCATTTATCTCATAATTATTTATCATTTGAAACAAAGGAAACACCCACTTTCCCACACTCATAACCCTTTTGAGCTTATGCATGTATTCTTGATCATGGGACTTTCCTGTGCTTCCATGAATCTTCTCGTTCGTGATCCTACCTACGAGCCTATCCCGTTCGTAGTCCTTCTCCACGGACTCCCTCGCCCGTCATCCGAACTCCTCGCTTGAATCCGGACACGCATACCCGCCTTTCCTACTATGAACTCCCTCGCTCATAGGATTCTCAAGTTCGAGCATGAAATGAACCCCCTCGCTCACTCATCCCAAACAAGAGTACCTCCGGTGAACTAATCCGTTCACATTTTGCATGCAGTCCACCTAATCACGAATTCCTCGCTCGTGACTCAAATCAAGCACATCCTAGATCACCTATGGACTTAGTCATTCAAGCCCAACATCGCAAACATAAACTTCCAGCCACAGTCGTATCCGCCTAGCGCTGCCAAAGCGCTGCCGGGCGAAACTCATGCAAATCGCCTGGCGCATCATTTTGCACCACCAAGTGACAATTAAGATCAGTGGCCACTGCCACTGGTTTATATGTCTTCCGCCTAGCGGCTCCTCCCGCGCCGCCAGGCGCCGTATGAGTAGTGCAGTGCTACTAGTTTTTGTCACATTTAAATAGACCTTAATGGATCCCCAAACCACTCATAAACAAATTATCATACATTCATACGTAAACAGACCTCAATCCATTTCCTATGACAGGATTCCAAAGCATCACAACTCACGGTTTCACCATCCAAGTCATGCATATAATTAAATATTATGTAAGTAATCATGATTTCATTCTTTTACCTCTTAGTATATGTTAACTCACTTGGTAATTCAACATCCCAAGGAACACGTAATGACAGTTCAACTTACTGTTGCCACATCCAGCCAAAGAAACGTTTTTTTAATTCTTTCATGAATTTGATTCTATACAAGTCATACTTATGCATACCAACATTTAACTCCCTCCCATGTTCACATCAATACATCCTTTATCAACTAACCCATTTCATATGTAGAAAATCTCTAGCCAAACCCCAAAGAACGAAATCTCTACACATCACATCAATCATACACGCATCAAAAAAACCAAATCCAAACCTCACATCATCACCGAAATACCAAAATTCGACTGCTTGTGTATGGAAAAAACCCAGAAAATTGTGTTCTGAACGCCAAAATTTGGACAATTGAGTGTTCCTACTCCTTGGCCAGCTAGGGTTTCCCTTACCTTTTCACATTCATGCCAAAACTAAGTTTAGTAAAGAAAAAGTTTAATTCATGCCTACCAAGGTTTGAACCCACAACCATCTAATTCCAAAGCAATCACACAACCAATTCATGTTTCGTGATAATTCATATAATCCTAAGATTATATTATCACCCAACATGATCAAGCATACTAAAATAATAAGTTTAGTTTGCATAACACTTTCTTCCATGCTCAAGTGAATAGATTATAAAAATTAATAAGTTTAGTTTGCATAACACTTTCTTACACATTACACTCTTATCATGTTCACACAATAACATTTTTTTTATTTAAAAGATTACACTACTTTTTATCACTTCTTCTCTAACTTAAGGTTCATACAAGAATCAAGCGATTATCAAGAATCACTTTCAAGGGTCACAATGACAAAACAATTTTAACATCAACAAAAAAAAGTGATAAAGAACAATTCTATCACCAATAAACAAGCAAGGCTGTCACAAAATGTGTAGGAAAAAAAAAATTAAAGAAAACACTTGAAACTTAGAAATTTTAACAAACAAGTGGTGTACATTGGACAAGTCTTATTTTCTTCTTCTTTCTCTTTTATTCTCTCGTTTTAACTTCTTTCTTTCTTTTTATTTTTCTTTCTTTTTTTAAATTTCTTCTTTTTCTCTTATTTATATAATTAAAATTTGATTTTAGAATTGCACATCGATCGGAGACACAAACATATATTTACTTGTTAGAATTTTTATTATGCAATTGAAGTATCATAAACTCAAGACAAAATGAGAGCAACAATAAAAAAAGGAACAATAACGTGGATACTACGGTAAACAATGACATCAACATTACCGTAAGAAAAATGAGTTTTTGACAAAAAAAATTGTCGATAAACTTGATAAATTTTCTATAAATAGAATTAAAGTAGATTAATTTTTAATTTTTAATGAAAATAAAGTAATAAAAATAATACTTTTTTACTTTATTTAGTAATTTGACAAAGTTTATTAAAAAAGACTCTATTAATGTATCATTTTCCTCATCATAAATAATTACTTGAACAATGACATGAATAGTAATGTACAGAGTGATGTGAATAGTACCATAACAGAGAATACATGTGAAATACCATGTAAATAGAGGGATAACGCAACAAACAATACACACGATTATCTTATCAATTGAACCCTTGGTCAGAATATCAAAAGATAAATTCCAAGAGAATTGAAACTAAAGAAATTGTGAATTTACAAGATGCGAATTAGAATTAATTAACAATAGAAAAAAAGACATAAGCAAAGAATCTAGGATAAAAAAGATGATAAAATCAAGCCTTGATAATGCTAAGAATGATTGTCACGAGAGTTAATGAATTTTTTCTAAAGTCAAGATGCAAGAAAAGAAAACTAGTAGAGATATTATCACTATTATTTTGACAAAATATTCATCCCTCATTACGAATTATAAAATAATATAAAAACAAATGTAATTGTAAATCTTACCTCATTTGTAAATAAAAGAGATACAATCTTCATATTTAAATAAAAATGAGATAATTTATCCTAATAATTAATTTAACATATTCTAATTGGTTCTAGATTTGAATCCCAACTCCAAAAAAAATATTAATAATTGTAAATAGAAAGAAAAAGTACTCTAGACATAGGATATTTTTGGACGCTGTATAAAATACTAGTGGTGTAAAATAATCAACATTAAATCTTCGTTACTTTGCCTAATTGAAAGATTTTATATGGACAGCTTTGGTTTTATTATACAATAGGATACTTTGTAGGTGCATGGTCCCAGTCACGACATTTAATTTATTTGTCCGTTCAAGGAACTGTCAATATAAAAGAAAATTGCCCTAAATGATATACTTCTACTCTACAACCTTGGATAAATATGCGTTTCTGGTAAACTGCTACCACCTTGGACAAATGTGTGTTCCAAAACATAAGCTGATATTTATATTGTTGATTTGTCTTATAGATTTATTTATTTTTTTCATGAATGGACATAAAACAATAGACCCTGATTCTTTCTCCCAAAAGAATCTTGACTTTGGAAGCAACAAGACGCAATGTTCATCTCAAATCACAAAATATTTTTATTCATACAAACAATTTATGAACAGTGAAAAAGCATATTAAAAATAAAGAAATCCACTTGTCAATTAAACGTTCACTACTAGAAATTAATGTTTTACTACCAAAATTAGCGATCGAAAAATATAGGTTGTTATCTGCGACCAATATAGTGACAAAATATTATTGTACATAAATTTAATCAATGACTGAAATAGCGACCTTAACATATAGTTGCTATAATTTAGTCACTAAATCGATGGCTATATTTTTATAAATGAACGTAGACTTTTTAGCAACCACATTAGCGACCGCATAATTTTTCCATTAGCGACCGATATCATTGTAGTCGCTAAATACGTTTTAGCGACTGAAAAGTATTTGGTCGTTAACTAAAATATTTTTAATGCATGAGTCAGTGACCGAAAGTATGGTGGTCACTAAATTTGTATAATTTTATAGTTAGCAACCGAAAACTTGGTGGTCGCTAAATATTTATTACATGGTAATTAGCGACTGAAAATTATTTGGTCTCTGAATATAATGTTTTTAACATAGCAATTTGTGACCGATATGCAGTGGTCACTAAATGTTGACCACATCATTTAGCGACCTAATTGTTTTGGTCGCTATATTCAATATTTTTAAAATTGCATTAGATGTATGTGTCTAGAGTTTGGAATTTAAGGGTTAGGGTTTTAAGACTTAGGGTTAGGGTTTATGGTTAAATGTTATATTAAGATCCAAAAATTTAATGGTTGCTAAATGTTTATTGTTTCTAGTTAAAAAATAAAATTTAATATTTAATTGTGTCACTAAATATTGACATGTAAAATAATATTAGTTACGAGCTAGTTTGTCTTTGATTTTTTTTTCATACAATAGGTATTGACAATTTCGAATTTAATAAACTACAAGAATGTATTAAATTAGCTGTCATGTTAAAGCATTAATTAGTTTTTGGACGCTTTTAAAGTGGGTCCACGTAGTTGATCTCGGTATTTCTTTTTCTTGGATATCTTATGCATTATTCATGAGAACTCCTTTGTGAATAATACGTATATGGCTAATGATGGGCTTTACTTTCATCTTGAAGAGCAATTGAAAAATCGATAACATATTTTCTGAACCAAAGAGACTTTGATGCTGCCCAATTGTATGTTCTTCAAAACTGTGAAGAGGTTCAACCATACTTTGAGTAAGATGGATGATCTTCAGTCCTTTTATGTTAAAGTTAGTTATATTGATTTATATCGGTTGAGTACTTCATTTCTTCTTTGCAGTATTTATATTGAATATTTAAGAGAGCTTAGGCCAATTGCTTCTGATGCTGAAATTGACCAAGACATATCATCGCATTTTACACTATGGTTTAAATAATATGTAGGTTTTTAAGTTACATGTTATTCACATCTTAATTTTCTCCTTTAGAGAATAATGTATAATATTTTATTTAGGTTCTAAATCCAGAAAATAATATTCACGATCCCTTATTGGTTAATTTGGCATGGGGTCCTAAGACAAAAGTTGAATCATGGCCCATCTATGTCATAAATGGATACAAATTCCACATTATTCTTTGGATTGAAGGCATGAACTCTTCTAACTATGAAGTTTATGTACGAAGAACCAATGGTCAATTAGAGTCAGATTTCTATGGATTATTGTCTAATATCATTCAATTGGAGTATACTGGCATGCCAATCATGAATTTGGTTCTTTTTGAATGTGAAGGGTTTGATAATACTCTTAATGTAGGAACCAAAGTAGATAATAAGTATGGAATCATTCAAGTGAACCAATCAAGGAGATATAATAAAGCATATGATCCATTCATATTTGCACAACATGCAGAGCAAGTTTATTACACATCATATCCAAAGGGGCACCAAGGTTGGTTAGGTGTAATCAAGACAAAAGCTCGTAGTAGAATCTCTGATAATATAGCAAGTCAGGTTGAGCATGAGACTCCATACCAAGATGATGAGCTAATACAACTCCAAGTAGTGCTACATGTAAATCCAGACTTCATTTATGATTCTCTTGCTCATGTTGACGGCGAGGGAGAAGAAATAGATATGCAATTACTAAATCAAACAAACATGGATGAAGAATATGAGGATGAATATATTTCAAGTGAGGGTGTCATGGATAGTGATTTTGATGAAACAGATACCTCTTCGGTAATTCATGCATTACAATTAATTGCATATCTTGTGTTACTTATCTTTTACATTAATATGTTTATGATTTCTAATAATTGTAGTGAATGAGAGGCAAAATATCTAACACGTTTGGGTGTAGAAAACACAACCAGGTTTGAGTCTTTTCATTATAATTAACTTATTTTGTTTACTAACAATTCATTGTTCGACTTTGTTTAATTTCTTACATGTTGTATATGTAATAAGTTCCACTTGCAGATGACTCAAAGGGGTAGAAGTGGTGGTCGTAGACCACCCAATCGTGGTGGACGAGGTGTCCGTGTTGATGATAGGGCTTCACCTAACACCAACTCTCTCATTTCATTTGTTCATCCAACCACCATGGAATCTAGATGTCCTATCTGTGAAGGACCATCACTTCCTATAGTTGAGGAATAACATGTTGAACATTTAATAGAAGAGTTCATTCCTACTAGCTTTTCTATAGATACCACACTAAATCAACCTTTGTCAATACATGATTCACTTGTACCCGAGTATGAATCTGGCAATGTCATTGATCATAGGCCTTGGCTTCATGCAGAAAAAGGAGAGTAAGTATATTTTAATTTCATTGTGGAATTTCTTCAATGTGTCAATATTTACATATATCATTTTGACAATATGTTTGAACACAGATTTACTCCAGCAAATGCCCCAACTACTATAATCTCACGGATCTTCAAACAAAAATTTGATGAACCAAATCCTAGTTAGAAGAAGGTTCGAATCGAGCTTAGAGATAGATGGTTTGGAGAATTTAAGGCGAGTTGAATTATGATTACATTTGAAATGTTATTTTTATTATTCAATTATATGTGTTTGCTAACTAATTTTTCATGCAAAAAGAATATAGGTGGAATCCAGAACAAGAGCAAGCCATAAGATCTGTTTTTTGAAATGAAAGGCTCACGTATTTTAAAAAATGCAATGAACAAAGTTAAGAATGGTCAGGATAAGGGGACTTGGATTCCACCAAGTGTTCGAGCAGCCTTGGATCTTCATTGGAGTTCTACAAAACTCCAAGACAAGAGTATCACAACCAAGGCAAATCGGGCTGTTCAAAAAGGAGTCACAGTCTACTGTGGTAGTTCCATATCTACTACAACTCATTTTGAGAAAAAGGTACTTATTATATTTTTGTATAGTTAATTGAAATATAATATATTAGGCTTAAGATGCTAAACTTTTACTTGTGTTTAAAGATATGTAGACTAGGCAACTTGAACGAGAACCAACTGCTTGGGAGATTGTAGAAAGAACAAAGAAACTAAAGACTAGAGAATGGGTCAATGACAAGACTCATGACCTTGTAGTATGTTTAACATTTAATGTTACAATTTAGTGTGTGTTGTGTGTTTCCTTCTTAGGAATTGTTTATGTTATTATTTTCAAGAAAAATATAAGCAATGCCGAGAAGAAGTCCAACAACAACACATGCATGAAGGCTCATCTTCACAAAACTCTCATGTTCCCTCTATAGATGACAATGAAATATACTTTAGTGTTGTTGGAGGTGAAAGTAAGAAAGGGAATGCGTATGGACTTGGTACATTAAGCAAAAAGTTTTATAGTTCTGCAGGTGCTCACTCTTCTACTAGCCAAGCTCCAGTAGTACATCAAATACAAGAAATGCGTGAGACTATTCAAAAGTTGAATGCTGAACTTATGGCAAAGAATGCCAAGGAGAAGACACTTGAAGAAAAGGTTGAACACTTGCTGAAAAATCATGTCGAACAGAGTGAACATATGCATGAACAAAATGAACGTATGCGCCAACAAGATGAACAAAGGAAACTTATTTTGCAACATATTCATTTGAAGAATGTTGTGTCAAGTCCTAGTGATCCTCCTACTATTGGAGATGATAGAGTAGGCCATATCAGTGATAGTAGACCAGGCGATCATTAGTTTCATGTTTAGTTATTTAGTGTGTTTCAATGTTGCACACTTTCAAACTATTTTTTTTTTTGTTCTTTTGGATCATGTTATATATTTACTACACTTTACTATATTATGTAAAAATTCATTTTTTTGCTAATCAATGACTAATTTTATGGGTTGCTGTTAGTCTCCGAACTTTGCCACCAATTTAGCGACCAACCAATATTAGTCCATGTTCACAAAAAAATTTGTCATCATTTCAGCGACCCAAAGAAATTGTATATCACTAAAACAATCATACTTTAACGACCGATTTAATTGGTCGTTGTTTGTCTCATAACTTTGCCACCAATTTAGCAACAAAAAGAGTGTATATAAATATAATAATCATACTTTAGCGGCCGAAATAGTTGGTCGCTAACTACCTACCTTTTGCGATCAAACTAGCAACCGAATTTAGTATCACTTATGGTTGCTAAATTGGTCTCTTATGCTTAGGAAGTGACCAAATTTTAGGGACCAAATAGTGATCGATATTTCCGTATCTATTTAACGACTAAATGAAAATCGGTCGCTATTGTTTTTGCCACCAAGGTTTCCCATAAACTTGGTCGCTAATTCAGTCGCAAATGGTATTAGCGACTGATTTATGTTATTTAGTGACCGAATTCAGTAGTCGTTAAAATACATTTTTTTGGTAGTGGTTAAGTGTACAGTACAATTGGACCTATGTAAGGGGCAATGCACTTTTCTATTGGAGCCTCACTCTATGGCCAAAATAAACTTTAAAATAAACTAAAAAAAATTCTTTCTTTACTTTGTTTAGTCAGACTGATGGTGTCTGGGAAATTGAGTAACGTTGTAACATCCCCATTTAAATAATAACCTTAATTAAATGAAATGTCACACAAAATAATATAAGAAGCAAAGTCATGTAATATAACGTCACTCCTTACAAATATCCAAGGTTCTAAAATTGAAATACTGAGGCACACCACGATGCCAATGCAAAACAGGGTACAAGGATTGACAATATTCAAAATAATTGCCCAAGAGGCAGACAAATACATGGGCTACAACCCTAAAAGAAACTTGGACAACAGAATTCAACCCCAAACTAAGCAGCGGAGTCTCCATCACCCTGACGACCACGAGGAGTTCTCATATCTGCTCCTATCAATAAATTGATGATCATTGTAAAAAGAGAAAACCACACACAGAACCTACAAACAAGCAAAAAGGGTAAGCTAGAGTAAAAAAATGTTTTATCGTACAATTGCATACATCTTCATTGTCAAAGATACTTACATCAACCAATCATGTGATGACTCGCAAACAATACACTAAGACTCAAGACACGACTTATCCGGAGACATATAATTAGTCGGATTCATCGGATGCTTGCACTTGTGGTGGAATCTACTGCTCTATAGAACCAATTGCCAATGGGTTTCACCCTACCACTCACAAGGTTAGCCTTTAAATATCTGAGGCCTCCTGCTAGTCTCACCACTTGAATTAGTACGTTGTACGTGAGACTAACTGACTCTTTAAAGTGTCAGGATGCAATCATTACTTGAATCCTTACGAAATTATATAATAAGGCACCACCACGAACTTCGTGGAATTAGGTCCTAAGTATGAGGCACCACCATGAGCTCCCACTAGCAAGGGTTACAGAATTACGTCCTGACTAATGAGGCACCACCATGAAATTTCACCTAGAGATTCACAGAATTACGTCCTGACCAATGAGGCACCACCATGCAACCAACATGGAATTACGTCATGATCACACCAGAATCATGTTTCTCCAACCAAAAAAAGTCATTATACATACCAATTCCATGTTAACATTTATAAACAATCATCTCATTCATGTTACATGCCAAGATCATGCCAATCTCATCAATTTCAACCCATAGACCATCCCATACATGCAAAATCATTCATTTCATGCTTTAAAATAGTAATTCAACAAAACATGGGGTAAACATCCAAGAACAAAGAAGAAAATAGGACTTGGGCACATTCTCGCCTACTTCTCGCTCAAGTTGAAAGGCCTCGCTCAGGCAAGAAGGTTCTCTCGCTCAGGCAAGCTCCTTTTCCCTAGGCGAGAGTAAGTGAATGTCTGACCTAAGAGTAAGTGAATTTTGAATAAAATCAAGATGCAAGGAAAAAAAACTAGTAGAGATATTATCACTATTATTTTGATAAAATAATCATCCCTCATTATAAATTCCCAAAAACAATATAAACACAAATTTAATTGTAAATCTTACCTCATTTGTAAATAAAAGAGATACAATTCATATTTAAAAAAATGAAATAATATTTATCCTAATAATTAATTTAACATATTCTAATTGGTTTTCTAGATTTGCATTCTAACTCCAAACAAAATATTAATAATTGTAAATAGAAAAAAAAAATACTCTGGGACATTGGATATTAATAATGGTAAATAGAATCAACATTAAATCTGCGTTACTTCATTGAAAGATATTGTATGAACATCTTTGGTTTTATTATACAATAGACATGGGATACTTTGTAGGTGCATATAGTTTGGTCACAGTCACGACATTTAATTTATTTGTCCGTTTCAAGGA
>Ga0214542_1013219_pt1 | contig 10083 bp, 4 predicted proteins | sample CNSS1metaG_FD_160096 | JGI IMG/M metagenome (GOLD analysis project Ga0214542, IMG submission 160096) | Root nodule microbial communities from cowpea collected in UCLA plant growth center, Los Angeles, California, USA - CNSS1 | ecosystem: Host-associated > Plants > Roots > Nodule | place: USA...
AGAGTTTTATTGTTTTATGATTTGGAATAATTTTGTAAACACTTTGCGATACTTATGATTTAATCAAGTTTATGATTTGGATTTAGTTTATTTGACTATGTAATGAAGTTTTAAATTTCCCGCGTTTTGGGAAATGAGATTTAATAAATGATGCTGACGTATTATTTCTATTTTATTTTATGTAAAACCGTAATATCCAGACGGGATGTTACAAACTCCTTGTCTTTCTTTTTCTCCTTGCTTTTATCTTCTTTCTTTGCTACTGGACAATCAGTCTTTACATGTCCTATCTTTCCACGTCCATAGCATTTGTATCTTGATGTAGGATTTTTGTCGTTCCATTTCTTCTCTTATCCTTTTTTCTTATTCTTCATAAAACGAGAAAAGTGTTTTACAAGTAAGGAAATGTTAGTGTCAGAAGACTCATCTTCATTATTGTCCTTTTCTTCACGTGATTTTTCTGCTTTTAATGCAATGGTCTTGATGGTTACTTGTTCACCATTTTTCAGTCTTTGTAGCTCCATCTCATGTTCTCTTAACTTCCCGAACAATGTTGCTACATTCATCTTTCTGAGGTCCTTTGATTATGAAATTGTCGTGACCTTTGGTTGCCAATTTCTATCTATTTACTTGAGAATCTTCGTGTTTAACTCTTTATTTATGAAGCTTTTTCCAAGTGTATCCAGATGATTGACTATGTGTGTGAATCGAGTTTGAAAATCACTGATGCTTTCATTCTGCTTCATTTGAAGTAATTCATATTCTTTGACAAGTGTGTTCTTTCGAGCTCTCTTTACTTCGTCCATTCCTTCGTGTGTTACTTCAAGCGTCTCCCACATCTCCTTCGTTGACTTACTTCTTGATATCCTATAAAATTTGTTAAAAGTAATAACATATACTATAGCGTTTCGAGCTCTTACATCATATTATGCTCATTTGTTTTCGTCTAGGGTTTACATCATATTACAACATATACTATATGCCCATTTACTACTACATCCCAAAATCCAAAATCTAGGGTTTGTAGAAAAAATTCCATTCTCGCTTCCAAAAGGAGTAGTTATCACCTTCAAAGAGAGGTGGCATATTGATTGAAGCTTATTCCTTGTACATCTAATTCTGGAAAGACATCTTAAAAGAAATAGTGAAACAACTTATCACACCAAGCTCTTATACCACTTGTTAGACAAATGGCATCAAGAAGGGGGTTGAATTGATGCTTTAAAAAAATTGTCTAGCATATTTCTTCTGTTAAAATCTTCTAACTATATTTGCTTTCAACTTTATAAATTGTGATTTGTAATTTACCATAATTAAATGTTAAATCCAATCCACTTATACAATTTTGATAAAATCAATTAGTTTTATGATATTAATTGAGTTCAATCCTTATGGTGTGTTCGTTTGAGAGGATGAATTTGAGGGAGAGTGAGTAGATGAATTTAAGTGGATTTAGAAGTAAAATTTGTGTTGTTTCTTTTAAATGATTTGGAGGTGAAAATGAGTAAATTTGTGGGTGAAATTTGTAAGAGTTTGTGAGTGATTTGATTGATATGATAAATAAATAAAAATGTTTTAATAGATTAAAATATAAAATTGCTATTTTTTCCTTAAGATAAAAATTGATATATTATTATTATAATTATTATATATATAATATATATTATTATAAGGATTATTATTTATTATTATTATAAACCCTATGCATAGCACCACCAATCATGCAAATGCAAACTCACACTTATGGCCTCCTTCACGCACAACAAAAGCAAAAAATAAAATTAATTTGGGCGCATGAAAAACAAGTTACACCATAGGGATTCTAAAGTGGTGGGATGGAATAAAGGTCGTAACCCGCAAATCAACTTTGTTCCTTTCTACCAAGTTCATTCAAAGGAACACATAAAATCCTCTAAATCTATCTTTTCTAATCACTTCAAACAAAAAAAATCAATAAAAAAGAACACACCCTTAGTGTAATGTAACTACTATTAGCAACAAAGATTTCATATTAGTGTAATGTAACTACTATTAGTAACAAAGATTTCATATGTATATAAATATAAGTATAAATACTATGTTGTGGAAAAATTTGATAATTAATATTTTATTATTATTATTATTATTATTATTATTATTATTATTGTTGTTGTTGTTGTTGTTGTTGTCATTGTTGTAAAAGTACAACATAATAATTTGTGTATAGACAAAAATTAAGAAGGGGTGAATTAGTTTACTAATAAAGTGTCAACTCCTTTAATATAAGAACAAATAAATTAAAGAGATATGAAAGAGAATTCAACACATATGTTTATACTAATTCATATCAAAAGATTCTATGTCTAGTTTGTAATCTCTTTAAACAAAGACATTAGCTTAATCATTATAAAGATCAAAGTATAATCAAATTAAAAGATTAAGGAAAAGAAAACACATCTCTTGAAGACACAAGAGATGAAAGAATATTTCCTCTGAATCACACAAAGAACCTGACCAACTTTCCTAGTAACAACAACAACACCCAATCTCCCAATAACCCCTTTAGGAAAAGTTATCTCTCCACTCACACTAGTTTTTTCAAAGCTCTTTTAAGAACACTCAGAAACCCTTTCCAATCACAACACTAGAACTCTAGTTCTAAAAAAGGTAAATTTTACAAGTGTAAAAAGAGTTCTATTTAAAGTCAATTGAAATCTGAGTTCACAGTGAAAAGACAAAATTTTTGTTTAACTTTACCTTGTCTTCTGCTTTTGCCAACAATTATTATTATTATTATTATTATTATTATTATTGGAAATGTATGTGCATGTGATCACTTTATTTTTACTATAAATACTTTTTATTTAATTGTAACATGATTTTTAATTATTAAAATAAAAAATATTAATATATTATAATTTTCTTTTGTAAAAAAAATAACAAAAAAATTATTTTTATAATTTTATTACTAGCGTGCCTGTGTGTATACATTTTTTAAATATGCGTAATATTATATTAATATGTGATAATATTATAATGTTATTAAGTTAATATATATATATATATATATATATTAAAATTATATTTACTAAAAATAAAGTGAAATATATCAAAACAGATAAAAGAATAACTGTTGATAAATAAAGAAGAAGAAATAGAAACATCTGATTTTATAAAAGTTTGTAAAAGTAACGGTCAATTTTTAAAAATTTAATAAATTATTATATTTAAAGGGGTAAAATCGGTATTTTGAAAAGTGGACACAAAAAGGGGAACCTCCTTTATATATTGTTATAGATAGATAATATTATTTTATTCTATACAATTTTTTTGTTACGAGTAATTATTTATATTAAAATAATAAAATTAAAAAAGTTTTATTTATATTAAATTAATTATTAAAAAGATAAAATTAAAAACAATTGTGTACACTAAACAAATTAAATTGTCTTTGCTAATTATATAGATTATTATTATAAATTATAACTTCTATCATAAGTTAACCTTTAATTAGAAGAGCAGTATAGGTAGACTATTGTTAAAATAATAAATAGATTATAATATTTTTTAATTAATTTAATTAATTTATTTTTTTAAAATTACATCACTGTAAATTTTTAATTTTTCAAAAATAATTTATATGTAAAATAATTCGTATAATTAATATTTACTAAAAATTAATATTTTATTCTGATAACTTTTCTAGAAAAAGTTATATTATCTCTCTTCAAATAAACGTCACATCTATCTTCTTTTGAAATAAAGATGTATATTGTTTATGTTTTAAACTATATTCATAATAATTTTCTATTTTTTAAATAAATTAAAAAAATAATATATTTTTTTAAAATCAAACGATCCCAAACACAATTCAATATTGACATGGGCCTAACATTTTCTTACTTCATTTCAGATGAAAAAAAAAGAAAGAAAGTTGATCTCATTTGCACACTCAGCCATTTCTGCATCCAACAAACATGCCCGTCAGAGTACTGGAGAACACCGCGCCTTCTCAGGTCTCAGGTAACACAATAACCACAGATTTTCATATCTGCAATCTGTTTTTTTGTTATGTGATTTTGGGGACAAAAAATGTTCTTGTTATATTATTATTGTTTTGGTTGTTGCGGCTGATGATGATGTTGACGATGTGATTTCAGTTTTTGTTTGATCGTGTTGTGTTAGGTACAAATTCGGGAAGGAGTTCAAGTCAATCTTGTAGTCTCCTAGGCGTCGGACAGGTATTCGTACTTTCCTTTAAAAAAATTGGTTGAAAAACAGTGCTGAGGTTTGGGATTTGGAAATTGTGACTCTTTGTCTGGGAGAACATGAAATATTTGGAGACTAAGATGAAGATTTATTTGTTGGAATAATCATTTGGGTGTTGGTGCTAATTTGGTGCTAATCAGAGAGTTAATTTGAATGCAGCAACTACGATACCAGATGGTTGAACTTGAATTGAATGTCAATGGTAATGGTAGATGTTTGTTTGTGCATTTGGTTATTCTACCTATCTGAATTTATTCGGTAAGGACTCCGCATGTGCATAAATGAAAAAGATCATATAATTTTTATTCTCATACCCAAATTGTTATAAACTCAAAATATAGAAGAAGAAAATGTGTTATGCGGTATTGTACTTCATTAACCTTTTTGCAGTTATATAAAGAAACATTTTCTTAATGTATCTCAAACCAACTCTATAAAAGAACATTTACTGTCCGTGACTGGAACAAAAGGAATTTAGTGAATAGTTTCATGGTCTGCAAAACTGCATTGTGGTCTTCATAGTCTGTATCTATGTGTACACTTTGATGGTTGTTGCTCCCACACTTCATAGTCATAGGGAACACAACTTCAACTTTCAACTCAATTAGTTTTCAAATCTCTGTCTTTCAGCCAGTATACCTTACTGTAAGTTCAGACATCAAAGTTATAGCATATACTCAAGGTGTTTGTATTTACAGGCCTTTTCTGGCACTCAGAATGTTTCAAGTGTACAAAAGGATGAAGCATGGAGAGTAAATGTCCGTATACAAGGATGTGACCTAGAGCATGGGTATTTGTGTGGCACCATGGAAGCCCTTAATGTTCCTATGGCAGATACACCAGTAAGCAATTTCTTTACTGTCTCTCTTAAAAGTGAAACAAAAAACAACCATTTTTCTCCTTTTTGAAAATATGCAAGTTTTAAATTTTGGTAGCTTAATTTGAACTATCCATTGTGTTAAACGTTAATCACTGTTTTGTTGTGAATGGATTTATAGATTTAGGGCAATATTTATCTGTAATTCATTTTCTTTATCAGAATAACCAATCTGTTTTATTTTTACCTAACAATCAGTTCACATAAATGCATGAATGATACTTGTTCAGCTTCCGTTCAGTGGAATATAGTGTGTTTTTTTTTGTTAAACAATAAAGTTGTTTCCTGACAATTTGCCATAGTTGTTTTACACAGTATTTATTTATTATTTTCCTTTACTAATGACTGTTCTTCACATTTTATATTGCTGCAGTCGTGATCCTGTCAGAAATTAGTTTGTGTTTCTATCCCTTATGTGTATATCATGTTTAGCTTCGATGCAATTTTAAATCAAGACTTGATTGAAACCCATAAATGGGCCTTGAAACAAGGTCAACCAAATAGTGAAATATTTCTCTTCATATAGGTTTTCTTAGAATCATCCAAGGATGAGATTCAACCAATCGGATCATAGAAATCTCAAGAGCAATCCAAGCAACTCGTGCCGTATGAAAATGATTTCATACTTATTTTGAAACTATCCAAGAACACAAGATAATGGATAGAAGTGCAAGTATATGATTCTGTTTACAAAACAAGGAACCAAGAATAAAATGAAATATGTTGAAGATCTCACATTAACTAGAGATATGACCCAATTATAGTATACAAGTACAAACCTCAACTAAAATGTTGGTTTTGTAAGGTTAAAGTGAGGCTTAAAGTCCACTTTCTAAGATGGTATCAAAGCATATTCCAGTGAGGTTTGTTGGGCCTCTTTTGCGATTTGCTATCAGCACCCTAGCCGCCTCCCAACCTTATCTATTCCACCGCTTGCTTTGCCCAGTCTTCACATAGTGTTGTTGGAGATCTCACATTGATTAGAGATATGATCAAATATATAGTACATAGGTGGGTGCAAGGCTCATCTTATAAGTTAGTTTTTTGATGCATATTGTAAACACAAAAGAAAATAGGGATAGAAAAAAAAAATGCAGAGATGGAATAGAAATGGGGGATGTATTTTTTTATCACGGAAAGAGGGAAACAAAATATGGACTAGAAAGGATAGACCTTTCTAATACCCTAGAGCAATAAATCCTTACAGAGAAGCATGAAAGCTACTTGGTCTCACCATAACAACCCTCCTTCCCTCACAGTCTCATGCTGCTTAAGTAATGGGATTCTACTGTCTCTGAATAACTAATTTTGCCAGCTCAACACTCCCTTTTCCTAAATATGATCTTTTGGCTTTTGGGTTTCCTCTTGGACTATCCTTTCTTCCGGCACAATACTTCCTTCTTGATCCCATCATTTTGTGAGGTTGACTTAGACTTAAATATACTATATATTTGACCATAGTCAATATAGAAATTCTAACAAAATATGTGGATCAAGAAATGAGTTTCATACCCATTTTAGAACAACACATGTTTTGGCCATTTGATAAAAGAAACCCATGGATATGATGGTTAAATCTTGTGGAAATGAAACAAAATAATAAGGAACTAAAGAGAGAAAATGTAAAAGATGAAATGAAGAACACACAATTTGAAACGAGTTTTAAGATAAGTGCAATGGAGAATCACCACTTGAATATAAAAAATAAATCAAGATAAGATTTGAAAGAAATAGACTTGTAACCTCTCCAAAATGCTCTATATTTCCACATAATGTATAAATAGATTGTACAAAGGTGTAAGCCTCCTTTTATAATACGAGACGCCATGAGTTTAGGTGTAATATGTGGTCTACATGAGAAACTACTTGTGTTTGATTGCTAAGCTATGCTATGTTTGCAACCAAACACTCTAAATGAGTTATTCCTATCAATACTCTCTTACCCTAAGATAACTATGCTAATACTTAGAACCAAACAATATGCTTTTTACAAAAATACTAAAAATTGAATGTCACATTTTTAGAAGACAAAGGAGAATTTCCAATTGTAGTCATGTAACTAGGTTTCATGAGCTCATACTAAGCTCTCTAGGGGTTCTTTGTATTTGTCGTATCTCTTGTGATCTTTCCTTCTTCTCGTTAACTTTAGCTCTAGCTCTTGTAGTTACTCCTCTTTGATTGACTTCTTCCTCATCAATGTCCTCATCAAGAATACTTTAGCTATATACGTTTTCCTTTTCTAAAATACTCTTGAATGGTGTCTATCTTATGTAAATCAACCAATTTTTCACTTTTCAGCTTTTTCATTATATATCCATGTTGTCTTTTCTTACAAGCAATTTTTTAGAAAGAAAGAAAAATCACCTGGTATTCACTTTATCTTTTAATGATTTATATCAGGTAGTAACATTTTGGGAAGGGGAGATTGTTGACACAAAGAATTATACTTTCTTCACTGGCAAATGGGAGGCAACGTATGTTATTGTGCAATCGACTCTTAAATCACGCATGGAGCTTAATTTCGACAATACTGTTGATGTCCATGCATTAGTGTGGACATATACTCTGTTTTGGTTAACTTATGTTTGTTTCTTCTTTTTTTTTCTGTTCCATTTTTCTCAGACCGGAGGATGATATAAGACACTGGTCTAAATTTCCATCGTTTTCTCCCTTACTGGTAACAATTTAGGTTTTGGAAAACGTCTAAGATGCATCACATGCACTTTTTCTGATGCACTTTGACTTTCCAGGGTCAAGTGGAGGCTGATGGTGGCAAGTCTTTGGACCTGAGCAACTACCCTTACATATTCATGGTAGATTGATTTTCACCAACAGAACATGATAATGTTGAAAAAGTTATTTATCTGAAATGAGAACCTTTACATATTGCACACTAAATTATTTGTTGCAGAGATGGAAGGAGCAGTACTTTGTGAACGTTGGAACTGACTGTGGATTAACTATAGCTGGATTTTACTATATTTGTTTCTCTTGCAGTGATGGCTCTATCAGTGGATTCTATTATGATCCCAACAGCAGGTGCGCCTCTCTTCCCAGTTTTTCAACCTGAACTTAAACAAACTTGTTAGCCTTATACATGTGTCTATCAAATATCAATTACAATTTTTTATCACTTCATTTTTTTTATTGTATCTTTAGATGGTTTTTGACATGAAACTCACGGACCCTTTGCAGCCCTTACCAGAAGCTTGAGTTGAAATCCACGAACGATGGAAGATCAGGTTTCAGTTTTTCATCGTACGAGCTACAATAGATTGTGAGATGTATTACTTCAAGATTCATCATCTAAGTGTCAGTATTTTATGAGTGGGAACCTGTGGAAAATTCGAGACCCCATTTTATGTTGTGATCACACCAGTGACTTCGGGGTTGATCACATGACTAACTGGATTTTTTGGAGTTTCAAACCATTATACAATGTGCATCTTGTACGGTGTGCTTGTTTTACATAAATTAAGCTTCCTAATGCATGTTGAATGTGAATCTTCCTCACATTGAATTCACGTTCAGCAACGGGAATGCAAGCACACCTTGTAGATACTAAAATGTTTTGCAGATGATTACCCAGTGAGCAAGGTTACTCTAGGTTGGAAAATACTAACAAGGCTCTTTTGAATACTTTATCTTCTATTGGAAATAGTTTTGGTTGGTTTCATTCATATTTAATACGTTTCTCTTTCGATTTTATAGTTTTGAATAAATTGTAATGGATGATAGAATGTGTTAGCAAGAGTATGTTAAGAAAGGTTTTGGCTGAGTTTGATTGCAAAAAGATGGTCCAAAATGACGGCTCTTATTCCTTCACCCATATGATTTCTTCATGCATCTTCACGGGAGTCTTAGGAAAATCTAAATTACAATTTGAAATATAATTTTGGATTTTGAAATGTAGTCTAGAGTTTGTAATTGAAAAGTATATTTAAGATCGCTTAATCTGAAGTATATTTCTGTATCTGAGAAGGTATTCTAAAATGCATAATTTAAAACTTTATTTTAGATTGTACAATTTAAAATATATATTTAAATTTGAAAAAAATTGTATTTATGGTTATACGATTAAGAATATTTTGTTTAAATTGTACGTTTCAAAATATATTTCTAAATTTAGGATTGCAGCAATCTATATTTTTTTAGTTATGAACAATTTGGACTTTTTATGCATATACGGAGGTGCAAAAAGAAATCAAACGGTTTTGAAGGAAGAAATCCAAAAAGAATTAGACTCACTTTGCTCCAATTGTGATTTATATTACAAGTTCTTAAACTTTCTTATGGCTGAGTCACAAAAATTGAATTAAGAGAATTATTAAATTTCACTAATATGGAAAATTAAATTAAGCTGAAAAAAAGTGACTAGGTAAGTATATATATATATATATATATATATATATATATATATATATATATATATATATATATATATATATATATATTAGAATGAAGTTTCCACCGATTGAAGAACAAATTATGCAAAAGGTTGTAAACATTAACTTCACAGTGAATAATAGATTTGTATTTAATGGACATAGACATCCTAAATCAGTCAAATATTAAAACTTTAAAGAAAAATACTAATTGATGCAAAACAATCTTAGTAAAAATTCCAACTTTCGTATTTTATCAAATATATTTTTACATTTATTTTTTTAATTAAAATTGATTTAAAACAAGGTCATTTATGCACATTTTCTATTCGAATTATTTCATAAATAAAAGCACTGTTGTTTTCTAAAACCATAATAAAAATATGTTTACTCATAAAAATAACTAACCTTGTCGATATAGTCTTAATTAAATTAAGAAACTGTCGGTAGTGTCTTCTAATTGTAAATTAAGAGAAAAAAATCATCAAACCTTGGACCCCATCACTTATTTATGGCATGTAAATATTTTAAAATATATATATATATATATATATATATATATATATATATTTC
>Ga0214542_1013220_pt1 | contig 10083 bp, 8 predicted proteins | sample CNSS1metaG_FD_160096 | JGI IMG/M metagenome (GOLD analysis project Ga0214542, IMG submission 160096) | Root nodule microbial communities from cowpea collected in UCLA plant growth center, Los Angeles, California, USA - CNSS1 | ecosystem: Host-associated > Plants > Roots > Nodule | place: USA...
ATAATAAGGTGAATACGAATAATAGCACGCGAAGCAACTCCCCTTACCTCTTATCCTCGCTCCAAACCCGAATTGGTGAGTGTGCTTTGAAGCAAAACCTTCTCCTCTCTTGATTTGCACCCGTCACCCTGTTCTTCCTCTCCAACTCCTCTCTGCAATACGCCCACACCAGCTGCTCTCCACCCAACGCTCGCACTCTTGTCTCAATACCCCTCCTCTTGCTAATTCTCTTCCTTTTCTTTACTCACTACCTTTCTAATTACCCCTTTTTACCACTAAACGAAAATTTAAATAAAATAAAGCTTAATGGTTAATTAAGTCCCCTCACATGATGCGTCCAGCCCTCTGAATTACGTATTCATTGGCTGCTAGGGTTCTTAAACCCCTTCATATTCATGTTAACGAAATTTGGCAAAAAAGAAAAATAGGTTAGTTCTCAACAAGGTTTGAACCCACACTCATGCACATACCCCAACCAAGGCCAAAACATTCAACAAACACATGTTTCATGATGACTCCTACAATTCTAAGGATTTATCATCATCCCCACGCATTCAATATATAAACACACAAAAACGCATAATTTAAATAACACCCAAGTGGCACACATAAGACTCGAACCCAAGTCCTCACACACAATTAAAGTACTCTCAACCACTTGAGCTAGTACTTTTCCACATCATAGTTCTTCACATTTATTACTTTAAATGTTCTCATTACTCATCCTATTTAAATAATTAATTAAATAACTATTTAATTTTCCCGGGTCTTACAGACTTCATAGGATGCAGAGGTTCTAGAGGCTCGCTCAAGCAAGTGGGTCTAGCTTAAGCGAGATAGTTTGGAATGGTGGAATAAAGGCTTTTAGCCTAAGTGAACTAGAGTGTTGTTGGGCATTAAAAGCCAGTAATACTATTGTACTAAAGGGATGATATGGAAATTGTGAGGCGTGGTCTACAAGGCTTCTAGGATACCTCATGGGTTGGCTTGCTGGTGTTCCTTGGGTTGTGGCCCGGAACGTATCTTTTGAGTTGTGGCTCAGGATAGGGGTTAAGCACGTGGCATTCTATGGGTTGTGTCCCGAAATGACTTCTCTTGAGTTGTGGCTCGGGATAGCGGATGAACACGAGGAACCTTTGAATTGTGGCTCGGGTTGGCAAGTGTTGCCAGTGTGAGTGTGTTGGTTGTGGCCAGTACGGATGGGTCCAGATGGATTTCCCTCCTTAGTGATTTGCTGACGAGTTTGGTAGTCCGGGGACGTTACGGACTATGTTCGTATTTGGGAACTCCACCTAGTGTTACGGTGTGTGATCCGTAGCATGGTTCCCGCACGTGCTCTATCGGTTATGGCCGATAGTGTGGCAGCAAGGCGCCTTGAGGTACTCACTAAAAGATGTAGAACACTGCTAGCATGGTTGTGGCCATGTGAAAGAGCTGGAACGAGTCTCCTTGATGTGCACTGATATTACATGGTTGTGGCCATGTGGAAGAAAGGGAACAAGTCTTCCTTGATATGCAGTGATATTACAGGGTTGTGGCCATGTAATAGAGAAGGAGAAGGTTCTTTGATGGTGAAATGATAGTATACGTGGTTGTGGTCATGCGGAATTAAAAGAGAGGATTTTTCTTTTGATGAATTTCCTATATATATATATATATATTATTGTTTTATATATTCATGTGTCATCTTTATAGCTCACTTTATCTACTTGTGTCTGGCGATGATCGTGTACGCGATATACGTGAGCAGATGATGTTGCAGGTGGAGCTGGTGAGACTTAGCCGCGGAGTGGGGGAAAGCCTAGGAGTTTTATATTATTTTTGATTTGAAATATTTTGTAAACTCTGATGAGAGGCTTTATTATGATGTTAGTTTTATACACTATGGATTATTGCTTTTATTGTACGTTAATAAAAGATTTAATTTCCCGCGTTTTTGGGAAATGAGGTATTATTAAATGCAGTGCAATTATTTATTTTCTTTATTTTATTAAAATTCGTAATATCCTGACAGGATATTACAGTAAGAATTAGGGATGGCAACGAGGCAGGGCAGGTACGGGTTTCGCTATCCGATACCCATCTTCGTAAAAAATTCATCATCATCCCCATACCTAAACTCAACGGGTATCAAACTTTTATCCCATCATCATCCCCACTGGGTAACAGGTGTAATTTTGTACCCATACCCATACTCATTTTCTTACTACTTCAATATTAATTTTAATTAATTTTATAAAGTAATAAAAAATTATGGTAAAGGAAAAATAATATTATCAAACATTCAATATTAGAAGGATAGTGATTTCTTCGATATCAAATACTTTAAAAAAAATTATAATTGTTTACATTTTAGATTATAATACCAAATAAAATTTCATGAGAACCAAAACAATTATTAATCGCACTTTCACGAGTAGGTACGACTCATAAATATTTAAGAGGTCTAAAGCAAAATTGTAAGATATATTTTTTATCATGATTTTATTTGAAAATTATTTTTTGAGGCTCTTTTTGAGATCTAAAATAATTATTACTAAAATAAAATTTTGAAACATAAACAACTTCAACACTTTAAGATTAATAACTTATCTGACAGAGCAATACGTTGAGAAGTCACGACAATACAATAACATTATACAAGGCTCTTGTGTGTAATACAATTTTTAACATATATCTTATGTACTCTCTCTTTTCTCTTTCACATGCCTTTTTTCTTTTATGTAATTGCAATATCTCTATTTTTTGCATTGTCTTTATTTGCTAACTTTAACATTCTCCAACTTAATTATCATGCAACCACCTATTAGTTGCTTGAACACACAAAATTGTAAAATACATTTTCTTTCATCCATTTATTCCATCGTACCAAAAATAAAATCGTCCAATATATATTATAATTATATCAATATAAAAGTGGATTTATTAATATTTTACATTCATAATGTCAAAGTAACCATAATTAAATATTAATGTTGGATTGCCAAACAAGTAAGAATCCATATTAATAATTAATAAATAGTAAGATGCGAAAGTGGTTGATTTGATTATTTGATGTGTATAAAAGGGAAGTGTATTGAATTGTGAAGTGTATTAAAAGTTAAAGTTGGAATTGAAGAAATGGGGAGTGAGTGTAAGAAATGCATGATTTTTACTTTTGTGATTGCTATTTCTTTCTCATTGGTCATGGAAGGAGCACTCGCAGCACGCCATCTCATGGACGCACCATTTGACTTCAACAACTTCGTCTCAATAATCACTACACCACTACCAGGTTTAGCCACCAGTGCCCCCTAACTTAAGGGATGCTTATGCCCTAATCTCCCATTCATCTCTCCTTCCCATCATCTCCTTCTTTTATGTTCAATAAATGATTAGGGCAATATAATAAATAATATATATTTCACCTATATCTTAATTATATGCTCTCTCTTCTCTAATTCAAGTATTACCTCTATTTGCTGCATTGCATTGTCTTCATATGCTAACTTTAACATTCTCCAACTTTATTATTATGCAACCACTTATCAGTACCCTCAACACACAAAATTCTAAAATGTATTAAAATCGTCTAATATATATTAAAATTGTATGCAATATAAAAATGGACTACTAATATTTTACATTTATAACATTAAACTAACAATAATTAAGAAAAACAATGGATATCTACTTAGAGAATCTTAACGTAGATAAATTTGTATTTTTGTAAAATGTATCCGTTCATAAATTAAGTTGTAATTGGCACTAACAAAATATTGTTTTTCTAAAGGTTAAAATTGCATATTTTTTAATTATTAAAAACTGTCAAAAATAAATTCTTTTATAACTAAATAACCACCAAAAGTACAATTCTTAAAAAACGTTTGTGACAACAAATATTTAAATGTTTGTATTATTGGTAAAAAAATATTAAATATATCATGTTTTATTATCACTTAACATCTATTAAAAGTATTAAACCGTTACAAATTATTTAAAATATTTTTTTTAAGTCTTTAAAATTTTAATTGCTATTTATTTTCAGTAATTTTATAACTATTAATTGAATTATTTATTTTATTTTAAAAAATGATTATAATAAAATTATTGATTTTATCATACTTTATATGTGATAGTCAAATTTGACAAAGCATTTCAATTGATTATTATAAGTTTCGAACCCAAAAAGTTGGTCCCCATTTTAAAAAATTGATACAATTTATGAAAAATATTTAATCCAACAAACTAATCAAAGATTAATATCTTTTATTTATGAAAAAGTTAAAACTTAATTAAGTGACATATTTAATATTATATCAATAACCATAACTTATCTCTACAAGTTTGTTACGAAAAGAAAAATAAAACCTTCTCTCTGGATAATTCAACTTATTCATTTATCACTCATTATTATGATTTACCTTTTCTGGCAACGTAACTTGCCGTGTTAACCGGGAAGTCAACACACTGATAACAAATAACATTTTTAATTGCGATATTATTGCATAGTATTTATTGTTAATTAATAATCAGTACACTAAAGACTAAACTTGTACGCAAGTAATTCAAATTGAGATTTTTGATAAGAATTGTGAAGGGTTCATAACTCGATTATAAATAATGTACCGTACCATGAATCATAGATTTTATTTCATAGATTATATATATATATATATATATATATATATATATATATATATATATATATATATTCAATTCCTTTATCAATATTTAATTAATAACTTTCACAGTATTTCAAACTTAATTAATCTAACATAAATCATTCAAATTTAAATAAAAAGTAGAGGAATGTGCATATTTTAGTCTCTAAATGTTTTGAGATAAATAAGAAGAAACAAAAGAAGATATGATAGAGTTTTTGGTCTTTGGGTGTGATGATCAATTTTTTTTTACTATTATTTTCTATATTATATTTATAAAATTTTAACACATAATTTTAGAATAACATATAAAATATTTAAAATATTCACATATACATATATTTATATATTTTATATACTATATGCATCTTATGTTTACATCATTTGGTACATTATATTTTCTACACTAGAAGAAGAAGTATTATTTATTTAACAAAAGAAGATATGGTAGAGTTTTTGGTTTTGGAGTGTGATGTCGTGTTTGTTTCCACTATTTTCTATATTATACTTATAAAATTTTAACATATAATTTTACAATAACATATAAAATACTTAAAATATTCACATATACATATATTTATATATTTTACACTACTATATGCATCTTATGTTTACATCATTTGGTACATTATATATTCTACATTAGAAGATGAAGAAGTATTATTTATTTACAATTTTTTCCTCGTATATTGGTCTTTAAACATTGTAGGAAAAATGTTATGAATAAGATTCACTTGGACTATTGGGGTAAATAAAAAGTGACTTCAATATGTTCTTCAAGGATAACCAGTGCATTTGGAGCATTTAGAAAGGTGATAGTGCAATTTCTTGTTCCCTGAAATGTCACATAATTATTTACTACATTTATTTGCCAAGCATTTCCCGGAAAGATCGCCACAATGTCGGTGAAGAAATGGTCAGGCATGTTAGGGATAGCCATCTACAATTAGATTATAAGATTTTGTTTTTCATACACAATAATAAAATAGGGAAGTGGGACAATAATCACATGAAAATATAGCATATCTTAAAAAAATAAAATAAAATGAAAATTCTCTCAAATCCATAAAACTTGGATCTTTATTTACTTTATATATATTTTGATTAATTTTGTAGTAACTAGTCAGGATAATTGAGTCTCATCATGACCAACAAAGTAACTCAAGAACATCTCATCTTGAGTACTAACTACTCATTTAAATCCCCAAGGTCATACCTCCAACTACAAGAATCAATATTTTATTTATTATAAGTTTTATTTTGATATTAAATCATATATTTGTATAAATAAATAAATAGGACCAATGCATAACTAAAAATAAAGATGACCTCTTGAAAAAAAACATTTTTTTTACTCTTTATCATAATTTTTCTAATATGAATTTGTCACCTCTCACCTAATAGATTAACAACTTCTAAATGATTATCTTCCATTACCTTAAATAGATTCCTAATACTACTCTTCCCCCACACAAGCTCTTCCCATACATAACTTCAAAACCTAAAATAACTCCATCAACACAAAGAAATTAGATCATGATTTTATTATCTGTAACAAATAGAGATCTGCCTATAATGTAGAAAAACCACATACAAGAGGAAAATATAGTGATTCAAACAAAAAAAGATAAAAAAATCAACTTATTCAAAAGAAGAAATTGTTCGGTCCTAAATGTTTCATAACTCCTTAATTTCTTTTTGGTGCACTTTGATTTTGAAAAAGATGAGAGATTGAGGGTGAAAATTAAGATAGAAAGAAGATGTGAGAAAGAGAGGTATAGAGAAGAGAGAAACCAAATAAAAGAGAACAAAAAATAATAAAAGAGAAAAAAAAACATAGTTTTCAAATTAAAAAAAAAAAAAAATTAATATAAATAAGAAAATAATATATAAATATAATTTTAACATATATATATATATATATATATATAAATTTTTTAAACAAAAACATTGGGGTAGTCGTGACTCCCTTCAGTCCCTTCAAAGGACCACCACTGACTACAAGTCTATGGTTATAACAATTTAATTTTATAATTTTTTAAAGGTTTGTCTTTGAATTTTGACTCGAAATTCGAATTCGTCTATGTCTGAAACTTTAATAAATTTTGGTTCCCAAACTTTAAAATGAGTGGATATATGTAGTCCTTTTAACCTAATTACATTTAATTTTTTTGCCATGTCAAATATATTTCATGTTAGTATTTGAGTTGTTTACACCATTTGATACGTTCTTACTTCAATGTTAGCTAGAAAATGCATTTGAATGTAAAAAAAAATAATGTAACTAGGTTAAAAGTAGTACACTCATTCATTTTTAATGTTTGGGGACCAAAATGTATCAAAATTTCGGATAAAGACATCTAATTGTTCTTTCTAAAAAAATTCTTTGTACTTTGAGAGTTTAAACTATTAAGTCATTATTTTTGCTAATTATTCTAGCTAAACAAGTGTAACTATTTACTCATTTCAATTATGTGTAATTATTTACTCATTTTTATGATTATTGTACGTTTTTTAATTGTTATTTCACACTATTTTCAAAGTTATGGAATTATAATTTCTTCTTTGGAATTTAATATTAAAGAAAAAAATGTGTGTCCTTTTGATATTAAATCATTAATAATATCATGTTTTCTTTACTATTATTTCCATTTTTTATAAGAAAAGTATTTAATTAATTGATATTTAGGGATAATGCAAGTGTGAATATGGACTTCGGTACATATATACCTACTAGTCGATGGGGATAAGGATGTGAAACAAATTTCATAGTAAGTAAAGATGAGTATAAACATTTATTTTGAGGATAGGGATAAGTATAGTAAAACTCACTTGATCCGGCTTACTATCCTTACAAGTTGGTTTAAGAATTAGATGAGTGAAATACATTGTTGGTTGGGTAAAGTGGGGAATATTTGTAAGTTAGGGTATACGTGGGGATCTACTATGTGATATTATTGTGAAATTAGAGTATTGCTATGAAATTTAAAAAAATGATTCATAATCAATTTTAGTGTATAAAAGGTATTAAAGATAGTTAAAATGAAGTGTAAAATAGTGATCGTTGTCGTTTTCAATCAAATTAAAAGAGTAGATCGTCCAATATGTGGTTCTTGATCAACTATTACATAAAAAGTCAATAAAATGTAGATATAGATAAGGTTTGTCAAGCCAAAGTTATCTTCTAGCGAATTCAATTGCAATTTGAGTAAACTAGTGTTAGCAAAAACATATATTAGAAAGAAGAGTAAAGTAGAAATAAAACAATTGTTGTTGTAAAAGATGTTCAAAGAATGAAAATGAAATAATTAAAGAAGGATCACTACAACAATGCGCTTGATTAGAGTCAAAAATACTGCGTGCGTTTATCGTCGGACGTTATTTGAGTCGATTAAAACGATGTTAGACCGACGAAAAAAATTATATAAATGCTATCGTCGGTCTAGCCGACGCAAAGGTAAACATTTTTCATAAAAAAAATAATAAATGTTGTTAAAGTCTATAAGAGAGAGAAGATACTATCGTTATATCAAATTTTATAGCAAAAATGCAATACGCAACTTAAATATAAAAATGAAAAAAACAATAAAATATTATGAAGACTAAATAAAAACTAAAAAAATCAATATTATATCTTACGCTAAAGAAAAAAAATCAATATCATGACAAATTTTTTAAAAGAGATTGCTTTAACTTTCCTCTTCTCTTAGCGACCCTTTTCACTTTACCCTTTTTCGTTCAAACCCTCTCCCTCCCATTTTCTCAACCCTCTTCTTCAATCAAGCCTAGATCCAGTCATAACTCAACTTTTTTTTGTCAATTTGTCAAGCCATAAACAAGTTCCAAGGAATGCCCTGCTGATTGTAACGTCCTAGCCGGAAATTACATATTAAAATAAAAAAAAATTAATTAAACAACCTCATTTATTATCAACAATTCCCAAAACGCAGTAAAAAAAATCTTAAAACCTTAAGTTAAATGCGCCAAAATAGATAGAATAATTTGCGACAATATCGTATTACAAATATAATTGACTATAAAACTATAACAATAAACCCATAGTCTGACAAAATAAAATCCATGAAAACCCCAAGAAGTCCCCACTCCGTCTCTATGCATCAGCCTGCTCACCTACATCAACATCTGCTCCCATGTAACGAGTTACATGATCATCGCCACACACACACAGATAGGGTGAGCTCATTTAAATAAAACAAAACAATTATAATATTAAATACAACATCTCAACATAAAAACCCGGTTAGTATTCTTCTCCCTATTCCTTACTTCTCCATTTCCAACACTTGCATTAGACGTCTATCATTTCTATACCCTTTAGGTGAGATCAATGATCGATCTTCGCTGCACGAGTGTCTATTCACCCCTCCGACTATAGGCCACCACCTGATAGTCCACACGTGGGAATAACCTTGTCACAGCATCTCACCGTGACACCAAGTGGAGCTCCCCGAAACAAACATAAAGTTTGTAGCTGTTCCAGACTACCAAAACTCTATCAGAATACTCTAAAGAGGGCAATCACCCGAACCTCGCCGTACGAGCCACAACTCGCACACTCCACTGGACTTCCTAAACCACCAGTCTACAACCTAGAGTTGTCACGTGCTACTCCAATACGGGTTACACTCGTAACTGGAACCCCAGCCAAAGCCTCGCATCATGAACACCACCTAAAGCTGTGTAGAAACCTTTCCTCGCGCACCATCACTGAACCAAAACCGCTTGGCGCGCATCTCACATCGCCAAGCAAACACTGGGTCCAGACCGCCTGGCGGGCATCACACACCGCCAGGCGCCACGCGCCTGCAGAACCATCACTGCACCGTCACCACCTGGCGGACTCCGCCCTGCCGCCAGGCGCCACTCGTCACCACCGCCTGGCACACCCGTCTCACGCCGCCAGGCGCCCTGCTCGCTCTGTGACCATTGTCACTGGTTTGTTTCCCATCCGCCTGGCGGCTCGCTCACGCCGCCAGGCGCTATACCAGTAGCACACTACTACTAGTTTTTGACACTTAAACAGATTTCAAAGGATCCCAAAACATACCACTCACCAAAGTATAGCGCAAATACACCACACCAAGCACAATTCTACTCCATATTATCATTCACACCACTTAATCATGCAATTAATAACTACCAATATTGCACACACTTCTTAAAATAGTACAAAAAGTGTAGCATACCAACTACACCACCTAATAAATATCAATCTTTGTAAACAAAAAAAATCATCATTCAATTATAATGTAATACTTTTACAAAAGTGTGCTTTGTATAATCATCACCCCACTAGCCTGAAGCATATGTATATACATTAATATCATGCTATCTATTCTAATATATATACATACATAATTATTAAAAGCGTATAAAATAAAACACTGCACCAAAAACTAATCAAACTTTAATTATTATT
>Ga0214542_1013224_pt1 | contig 10081 bp, 9 predicted proteins | sample CNSS1metaG_FD_160096 | JGI IMG/M metagenome (GOLD analysis project Ga0214542, IMG submission 160096) | Root nodule microbial communities from cowpea collected in UCLA plant growth center, Los Angeles, California, USA - CNSS1 | ecosystem: Host-associated > Plants > Roots > Nodule | place: USA...
CTAATGGTTAGGTTTTAATTTTCTTCATGATGAAATGAAAACTTATGTTAGTAATTAATTAACAGCTAAAAAGCAGAAACCTTTCTATTAACTTACATACTAACGTTTCCACTTATCTTTAACCTAAGAAATTGCACAACAGGTTCTTTCTATTGTTTCTAGTTTAAGTGAAATTTAGGTAAATTTGCTAGGTCCTCACCAAAATTAATAATAACTATGATTTTTACATTTTTTTTTTCTTTCAAATACAATAATTTGTGTTTGGACTTACACAAAAAAAAGTGCTCTCCAATTTTTTATTTATTTTAATGCTCGTAAATTATTTTTTGTTAACGGTTATCATATATCTTGCCTAAGAATCATAAACAAGTATTTAGTAAAGTCAAGTATCTACCTTGTTGTTAACTTATTTTACTAGTTTATAAATCATGTACAAGTATATTTGGTAAGATATCAAAATAATATTTTCAAAAGTTGTAGTTTATAAGTTACAATTTATTTCCTCTAATTTTTCCAAATAATTTTGGCTCATGTCATTTATTTGGTTTTTTCACTACTCTCCATTCTTTTTTAACAAATGCTTTTATTATTCTTAATTTCCTTATATATATATATATATATATATATTATTAGATATTTTCAATTCTATAAATATTATTAATTATTGTACTATTTTTCATATTTTCTTTTCGTAATTTCTTTTATCCGATTCAAATTAAAAGGAATTTAACATTACAAATTCCAATTACTAATATTTTATTACCAAATGTTATGTGAAAATTAGACATAACGAAAAAGGTATAAACAAAAAAAAAAGAAATAAAATGTTTTGCAATTATGAAACATAAATAAAAATTAAATTTCATTAATATATAACATCAACTTATTAAAAATAACTTCTATAGAGTCGCATTCATTTCAGCCCTATCTAGGGATGAGTACATCACGACCTCGACAAGGACAGGTACATCTCGGTCCAATCCAAATATGGGTTTAAAGTATAGACGTACATTACATATAGGCTTAGGGGTACAGACGTACATTCCCGATAGATTTCAAGAGCCTTCATGGTATAATGAGATGCTACAATGAACGTGAGTTATGATAGCGAATTCATGGGGTTTATAAGTATTGATGAAGGAATAAAAATGGCATTGAGAGTAATAAAATAAGCACTAGAGCCAGGTAATATAAAAGAGGGTTCGATACCCTAGGTAAGGGGTATCTGGGAATACTTACAAATACTTATTATTGAGACCTCTCTAACTTGAGCGTCAGAGTGCTTGCAAGTACCCACCTTTTGGGAGCGTCGCTAAGTAGTAGTTTAACGGGAGCCCTACGAAAAGGGGACGAGAGATTGAAGACTCTTGAGGAAACTCCATTCAATACAAGAAGATTTTGGGGTCCAACGTGGGGCCAAGTAGTTCTCAAGAGAGGTGGTGTCAATAAGAACAATAGTGAACCCAGGTGCGACAATCACAATGATGCGATAGGAACTACAAGAGGGAATGCGAAGAGAGATGCAACTTCAATTGGAGGAACTAAGGCTCCAGAATGAGGAAGAAATCAACGCCCTAAGGGAGGAGAACCAGAGGATTCGACGATAGGCAAAGGAAACATCATAGGGAGAGGAAACATTATGTGGCGAAAGGGAGGTATTGTTAGGGCACAAGGGTTCTCGGGTATAGACCTTCACTAATCAAAATTGGTACAAGGGTTGAGGCACCTAGGCGTCATCCATTTTTGGATGGGATCCTTGATGGCAAGCTAGGTGCCATCCATTTTGTACCTCATGCTTCCCCTCTTTTGATAACTTCCCCCACACTTGAATCACACTAATGGCCATAAAATTTACTCTCCTAATAAAGGTGAGGTGGTCAATCATTTTCAACAAAATTTAAGGGTTCAAAGGTGAAAAAAATTTATTTAAAATGCTCAAAGGATTGCACAAGGGTTGTATTCTTGAAAAAAAAGGTTGATCTTTAGGGTCAAAACATGATCAAAGGAAATAAAGGAAAAATGCCTTGTTTAGATGTAGACATGCAATTGAAAAATAACTAGCAATGAAAATCAAGCTAAGTTAATTATGCATCAAAATAGATAGCTCTCAATAGACAAAAACTCTGAGGCTTAAAATCTCACACTGCTTAGTCCCAAGGTTGTCATACAATTTGCCACAATCATTAATCGCAGTAAAAACAATAACAACATTCTCAACATACAATCATGAGTACAACCACAAGCATTGATTTTCACAAGGTCAAACATGCTTTCAACGTAATTCAAAATCAATTTATGAGCAAACACAAATGCTTCTCCTCAAAGTCATGCAAAACTCACTCAAAGTCATGACACCAATGCATTCATATTTTTCAGACCAACCAAGTCACACTTTTGATTATTGAAAGTAGGAAATGAAAATAAAAAAGAAAGCAAACTCTTTTTGGGTGGGTACACCTGTTGCTCAAATCTCTCTGCTCCTTATGTCTTCATCGTCATCATCATCATCAATACCTAGCACTCACAAGGAAAAAAAGACACTCGAACAAACAGGTTCACCCAATAATTTTAGAAGCCAAGATTTGAGAATTGAAAATCGAAAAAACATAAAAACAAAGGAAGATAATTGAAAGGAGAAAACATAAAAATAACAAGAACAAAAGAAAAATGTTGAACATAAACACAAACACACCAACCAAACAACAATTCCAATATACAGAATGATTAAAACAGATTTCCCAAGTAACCTCACTCAGATGCCTCTTGTTTCAAGATCACTCAGTACTCTCACAAGATGATGAGTACTACTTTCCCTGTTCTCAAGGTTAAAAACACTCAAATTCCTCTTATTACGCCTATCTAAGCTCGACACACCTTTCCAATCCCTTGGCCTAAGCATGCATCAAGACTCGCATTAAGAACAAGAACAGTATGGTCAAACACACAATCCCATCGTTGGTGACTTGCACAATTTGGTTTGATTTGGTTAGTTCGGTTATTGAATTGCCATTCCTTGGACCTCCAATAACTATATCATGCTCTAAGGCGTACCCCGAGACAAGCGTTGCGCACAAACAAAACCAATGGAAAGCATAAACATCTATAGGCAAGCTGCATATGAGAAAAATAAGAAAAGGAAACAAAAAACAAAGTCTAAAAGAGTCACAAATGCTCAAATTGCCTTATATTGGAACACAAGTCCTTGGCAACGACGCTATAAACTTATTAGTGAAAAAGGACAAGTGCACTGGTCGTACATAACAAGTAATAAATATATCATTCTCTCAATAGAGACTTGTGCAACACATGATAAATCTCACAATTCACAACTCAAATAGACAACAAAGCTCATAAAAACACAAAGAAACTTTTTTTGGTATTTTATGAAACAGTTCGTATGCAACAAAAATTTAACATAGATTATATATAATTGTCAAGACTAGATTTCATTCACTTTATTCTCATGCATTCATAAACATCTCAATTCCAATTTCATGTCAAAATCAACTCATAAGAATAGTCAAATCCTATTCTTATCAACTTTGGGTCTTTGATAACCCATCAAGTTCCAATTCCTTAAATCCTCAAAAAGTGAAATCATGTATTAAGTTCAAGAGTCTTAAGATTACTAATGAATCATGTTCTATCCCTAGATGCAAGCTACATTAGGCATTCAATTTCAATTCTAGGCTCAAAAGACATTTTCCAACACCTCAAGAACCACAAATCATACATGGGTGGCTAAACCAAAGCAATCATTAAGCATGGAAATCAAATACTAACATAGAAATGGAAAAGTATATCGATTAACATCACAAAATGCACAAGATTCAGTTTATTACATCTAATCTCAACACATAGGTTTAACTCTCCATGGTGGAGAACCTAAGGTTTACAAATAGAAGAGATAGGAAAGAAATGGAAACCGAAGAGAAGATGCAAGCCCTCTCCCAAGGTTCTTGGCAGCCCCTCCATGCTCCAATTGCGCCTCCCATTCGTGTCACCATCTCCCAATCGCAACCCATCACCCTCTCCGACCCCAAAAGGGGGAAAATCATCATGAATGGAGGAGAATACCCAAGGAGGAGTGGGAGAGCTTCCCAACACTCCTAGCAACCTCCAAGAGGCTCTCCAAGCACCCAAAAATGTTTCTCTATTGTGCAAAATGAGGAGTGGTCCAACCTTCACGAGAAATAAGATTAAAAACTGAATTTTCGACATGTTAGTGACGTTACCGCTCAACCTTGTCTCAATAGCGCTTTGCGCCAAGTTTTACTAATTGAATGGCGCTCAACCCCACCTTTCACCGCTCAGCCTTGTGGCGCTCATCCCCAGGTCGCCACCGCTCAGCCTTGTGGCACTCAACTCCAGTTTTCAACTGCTCAACCTTGGGTAGCTTGATAACATTATGTATATGAAGCACTAGGTGTGATTCCAATGGCCCTCGATATGGGTATTTGCTTCAAAATCAATCTTTTCTTGTCGAATCATTCTCCCATGAGTTCTTGCTTGTTTTCCTCCACCACAAATGTTTCCTATTAACTTATTTAACACACTTAAAAGATAGATTAGATGCACAACAAGCATAAAACAATGCAAAACACACTAAACTTGAGGATATAACAAGATAAAAGCTAGGAAAGATTTGATTTATTCATGATAATAAACACACAAAAAGAGGTAAAAATTGACATTATCAACAATTGTGTCAACAAGGAAAAAGTATGTGAGACAAATACAAAGTGTGAATGTTGTTTCCACGTATCCCTGTATGAGAAAGATAAGGAGAGAAAATAGGGAAGTGGCCAAAGTAGAAATACATTACATGGTTGGCCAACATAGTCTTGGTCAAAAAATCCAACGACAAATGGAGGATGTGCATCAACTACATAGATCTTAACAAGGCTTGTTCTAAGGACACATACCCTTTACTTAGCGTTGACAAGTTGGTGGATTGGGAAGCTGGAAAGGTGCTAAGTTTTCTTGATGGCTAGTCGGGCTACAATCAGATCCCAATGTACTTGTACGATAAGGAGAAAACGACATTCATTACGGAGGATGCCAATTTTTATGGCGAGGTTATGCCTCTTGGATTGAAGAATACAAGGGCTACTTATCAAAGATTGATGGATAGAGTGTTCCATCATCTTATCGAGAGGTGCGTGGAACTCTATGTAGACGATACGGTAGTAATGTCGGACTCACTCGAGCAGTACGTGAGCGACTTGGATAAGGTATTTGCAACCATCTGTAAGTACAACATGAGACTGAATCTAGAGAAATAAGTGTTTGGGGTAACCAGAGGAAAATTTCTGGGGTTTATGCTAACCCATAGAGGCATTGAGGCCAACCTAAACAAGTGTCAAGCAGTCATGACAATGAAAAGTGTAAGACCCACAAAATTTAATTAATTCATTAAATAATTAATTAATACGGGTGGTGGGAGCCTTTATGGCAATTAATGTTAAATGATATGACGTGAAAATGTATTAGCTCAAATGGTTGAGAGTATTTGGTTGTTATAATAAGACTTGGGTTCAAGTCCTGTGGTGCCATTTATGTGTTATTTAATTGATTTTTATTGATTTTTATTTTAATAATAATGTGCTTGAACATGATTAGTGAGTGCATAATTGGAGCTGAATTGTGGGAGAACTAAAGGAAGCCATTTTGGTAAAGAAGAAACTATCACCTATTCAGTTTTAAGCAATGAATCTAGGTTAGGGGAGTTGAGCCTCGTTAATTTTATGTTTAAGATTAACTACAAGATGTACAACATGATTATGTATGATTATTTTCTGTCTTTGCTTGAATTTTGTGTTTTTAGAATTTTTCCAGAAATTGCCTAGCGGGCGATGAATTGCCGCCAGGCGACTCATGCCATTTTCTATGCAAATTATGGGTTCCTAATAGGAACTGCCTGGCGGCATGAATGTGCCGCTAGGCGATGCAGTCTCGTTACATAGTTTCTGGGTTTTCTTGATGAATGGCTTGGCGGTGATGAACACTCGCCAGGCGAAGCGAGCAATGTGGCTCGATTTTGATGTTTTGGGGTTTTTGTGATGAAGGGTTATCTTGTTTTCTTTTAGAGTTATGAATATGGTGAAGTTGCTTAAGAAAGATTTTTGAAAATTCCCACTAGACATTAAGATAGCAAGCTACTAGATGTGAAGGTTCATTTCTCAAGTTCATGAAAGGAAGAAGATAGTTGGATTCAAGTTAAAACACACACGGATTCCACACACTTAAAGAGCAAAATGAAAGAAGAAATAAGTAAAATGGAAAGCATAGAAGATGAGCAATGGGTGAAGCACGTCACTCATAGGGGGGATCTAAGCCAACCAAACCCTAGAGATGAGTGATGGTGCCGCCACTTGCAAGCAAGATAAGGCAAAGGTGAGTTCACTTCTAGGAAGGAGAGCTCATGGCAATGGTGGTTGAAACACAAAGTTTATAACAACAAATGACCAACCCTTTTACAAGACAAGGAGCACCCTTTAAATAGGAGTTCATAAGGGTCCTTTAGCAAATACAAAAACATGAAAATGACTAACTAACAAACCCTAAAAACCTAAGCTAGGGTAATTCTCGGCCAAGTGAAGGAATGTGGTTGGTGGATTCATTTCCATGAGAATTCTAGGCTAAAAGAGGAAGGAGACCAAGTAGCCTTCTAAGGAATAAACCAAAAAGGCAAAAGGAGACAAGGTACATGTCTACTTTTGCTTTTACTTTATGCTTTTTGCTTTCCTCTCTCTTCCACATCATCCATGTGCTCCAATCACCATGTGCCACCTAGCATGCTCTACTTTCTCTTAATTACCTACAAAACAAGACAAACAAAGATTAGCATGTTGGTTTAAGTTAATCTAATCTTGGTCAAAGGTCAACTTTGGGTCAAAGTCAACAAGTTAACCAAAATAAGTCAACTAGAAACCAACTTAGGGAATTCAAAATAAAGTGATGCAAAACAAAGATAAAGGTGATGGAATAGAAGACTCCCCTCTAGTCATGCTTCTAGTGATCCTTCTTGAGGGAGCTTCTATGGAGGTGCCATGGATGGTCACGCCTTCATCATTCTGGGCTGTTTTTTATTAAGGGAGAAATTGGTTTAGATCATGGATGGAATGAGAGAACGAAAAAATTATGAATTGTAGTGTGATTCGAAGGAAGTGAGTGGAATTGATCAAAGATGACTATTAGGGTTTAAGAATTGGGGGTTTTAGATTTTGATCATATTAAGGGAAGGATGTTAATTGAATTCTATGTGTTGGAAGTGTATGAACGAAATATGAACTTAATCACGTGAGTGCAAACTATTAAGTCGAAAACTTAGAGAAACTAGGAATTTGGATTTGATAAGGTTCACAACTGCAAGGGGGGAAATTCTAGGAGGCTACAACAACGTGAATCGCCTAGCGGTAGTCCCATTACCGCCCGACGCCAGATCAGAGCAGTAGGCATTGTGTGTTGGCGTATAGTGGAGGTTAGGAAATTAATCTGGGTCATGTGGAGTATAATTTTAGTAGTTGGGGATGTTATGGGGATTTTCTTACGTTGAAAATGTGGTGTAAATATTATTAAGGTAAAATTGTGATGTTATTTGAGTGGGGTGAATATTAAGGTAATAATTGGGGTAAAGGATAGAGATATAATATAAGTGTTATGATGTTAACATGGGTATATGGAGAATTATTAAGGTTGATCTTAAGCAATTCAAAAGGTTGATATACTTGGGTTGGTGAACCTATATGGGTGTAGAAAGTTAGTAATGAGCTAGCAAGTGTGGGAATTGATACAAGTAACTTTGCTTTGGTTGTTTAATGTTTGTCAATGTGATGGAGAATGTAATCTGTACTGTATGCTTGAAAACTAGTACTATGCAAGTACTAGTGTAGTGACTGGTAGTGGTATTTGATCGTTAGGCGATAGCTGCAACTCCAGAGGGTAACAGAGATGAGTGGCGCCTGGCGGCAAAGGTGGGTCATGCTGGCCCGCCCCGCATTTCCAATGCGGACTGAAAAGTCTTGCTTATCCCGCATAAATGTAGGCTCATGGCCTAGTCTGCCTATTTTTTGTTTATTAAATTATCTTAAAATGTCAATATTCAACAAATTGGGATACTTTAACAAGTTCACAACATAATTGAAGACTTTGGGGAGTGGGATGATAAATTGATAATTCAACATTTTCATCATTTTCATATTTGTATTTTGACATACACGATATATTCTTCAAATTTTAGCATAGTGAAAAATAAATAATACTTGTCTTTTCCAATCATACAAAAATTTATAATATTCATACATAATCCAAAAGAAAAGTAATTGATATACACAAGTGCAAGTATTTTTTTATGTGGGCTAGCAAGCTGATCTGCGTGGGCTACGGGCTTTTGCAAGTCAGGCTTATGCAGGCCAGCGGGCTCAATATCCTAGCTCGTCTCGCATTTTTTTACAGGCCTACGAGTCAAGCCGTCGGGCCAAGCCCACATTGCCACCCCTAGCTATTGAAGGCATCCACTCCATTTCGAAATTTCCGCTCATTGGAACTACACCCAAGTTGGGGATTTTCACATTTTCTCCTCTGGTTTATGGTTTCCTCTCTTGTTTGAGAACTAATGGTAAGTATTGATTCCTTGAGGATAATGGAATGAACCCTTAAGATGTTCATTTTCGAGTTATATTTTGTTTGCCTTTCTTTAAATTCCATTTTCATGGTTAAACACGAAATTGATGTATGCTTAATCTCAATCTAGTGTTTGTGCACCTTAATTGAATTGTATCCATGCTTAATAGGTGTGGGTTGTTCACAACATGCTTAATCTGTGGGTGTTAATTGTTTGAAGTGTGCTTTGCCTAATGGCCTATTGAACTCGTGTTAATTTTTGTTTATTTGATTGATTTCGATTTTCATGAGAGTAAATTGGATAGAACAATTAATTTCATAATTTGTGATTGGTGAATTTTCATTTGAATCAATGAATCAATGTTGCTCTCGCTACTCTTTTATACAAATTGAAATTACGTTTTTCACTTTGTGTTACATTTCTGAATGTGCCAAACCCCTCTTTTGTTGTATTTGGAACCTTTGATTGAAAGCATTGTTCACTAGAAGACGACCTTGGGATAGCTCCTGAGTACTACATTTAAACTGTTTTATTTGGTCGGGTATAACCTCGATCAGAAATTTCTCACCAAACTAGGAAGTTTCGTTTTATATTAGAGAGGCCATAGGTATGGGTGCTTAAATGCTCGAATACTTGTTAGGGGCTCCTATACCAGCAACTTGGAATGCCTTGTATCTAAAATTTTATTATATTAAAATGTTTTCATTTAAAACGATGTATAATTTCTTACATTGATCTTATTTCCCTAAGGAGGGTTCTGGTCAAGCATGTTTTGATGATGCACCATAGCAATAAATAAACAATTTTCTTTAACACATGTGCTATTATCACATCATCTTTTCACATTGCACATATATTTTCATTAAAGGTAAGGGAAGCTACGTCAAAACAAGATGATCCCCCCATATTTTATGAAAATGGGTAAGGAAGCTTCACTAACAAATGATGATCACTCGCATACTCCCACTAGTTGATGAAGGATTAACTTGTTCCTTTTTAAGATTATTGAATATGGTGTGAGTTGATTAAGAAAGCTAAGTGAAATCCCCACTAGACATTAAGATAACAAGCTATCTAGATGTGAAGGTTCCTTTCTCAAAGCTCAAGAGAAGAAGATGATGGATTGATTGAAAATGAAAAGGAAATGGAAAGCACATAAACCATAGAAAACAAAGAACAATTAAAGGAAGAAGAAAACATAAAATGGAAAAGAAAGAAATGGTAAAAATGTGAGAAGCACGCCACTACAAGGCTAGGCTAGAAGCCATGACAACCTTGAAGATGAGTGGATGTGTGCCGCCACTTGCTATACAAGATAAGGCTTAAAAGTATTCACTCCCTAGGGAGGAAACTCTCACAAATGGTTGAGACACAAGAGTGTTTTTACTTTAAAATGTTCAACCCTTTTACATGTCTAGGAGCACCCCTTATATAGAAGAGTTTAGGGGCCTCTAA